>Ga0207671_10000243_pt1 | contig 81274 bp, 78 predicted proteins | sample KBSC24metaG_FD_184352 | JGI IMG/M metagenome (GOLD analysis project Ga0207671, IMG submission 184352) | Corn rhizosphere microbial communities from Kellogg Biological Station, Michigan, USA - KBS C2-4 metaG (SPAdes) (version 2) | ecosystem: Host-associated > Plants > Roots > Rhizosphere > Soil...
GCAAAGGAGACTCCAAGAAGGTTGCCGCCCTTCTCACGGCCGATCCGAAAATCGTCAATGATCGCGACAACAATGGAGATACAGCCCTGCACATCGCGGCGCTGCATAATCAACTTGCCGTTGCACTGGCGCTGCTGAATGCGGGCGCCGATGTGAATGCGAAGAACGGCTATGGGGCATATACCCCGGGGGATCTTGGCAGCATTTTGTCTTCGAGTAATCACAAAGACCCTGTGTCTCTGCTGACAGTGCATGGAATCGACACGGCAGACATGAAGAATGGCTACACGCCTCTGCACCTGGCAGAGTTCTCTGTGGGTCACAAGAAGATGATCGAACTGCTCGTGGGCAAAGGGGCCGATGTAAATGCCCGGGCGGCAAGCGGAGCCACTCCACTGTTCTTTGCCGTGCTGCGCGATCAGAAGGATGATGCGCAGTTTCTGCTGGACAAGGGTGCGAACGTGAATACGCCCGATGCGTACGGGAACACGATTTTGGATTGCGCGCTGCAATTGCAGTACGGAAGCTTGATTCAGATGCTGGTAGATCGAGGGGCGGACGTGAACGCGCAGGATCAGGGTATGAATCGTCCGCTTACTTATGCGATGAAGATGGATGACCACCGATGGGCAGACTTGCTGAAGAAGCACGGAGCGCACGAGTAAGAGCGGGTCATCAATCTCTCTGCACGCGGCCGGTTTGATCCTGTTGGAGCAGTGGCATCCGCCGGCCGCTGCTTCAGCGCTCCGTGATCAGCATGACCGGATCAGGCTGAACTCTGCAAATGTCGAGACCGGAAACCCTCCATAGTGATCCATCGCTGTAGGAGACATCCTGAAGTTCAACAGTGGTGACCGCGGTAAACCCGGGAACCCACAAATCGCCCATGGCTTCGTTGTCTTCTTTCTGACCAAACGACAGATGGATTGTGGTCGCGGACTCCGAGCCGTCTGACCGATTGCCGGTCTCGAGCATCCGATTCTTGCCCGTCAGGCCGTGCACGCGCACGGTTGCCTCCGTAATCCGGGCATGACGTGGATCTTTCAATACGAGAGAGAGGCGCTGTCCGAATTTCTGATGACCGAGCCCTTTTTGAACGGCGATGTTGTGGTTCCAGAGGCTCTGGCTGGCGCGCATACCGACAGGACAGCCCGCAACGATTGTTCCGTAGTCAATAACCACCGATCCGCTTGAAAGCGAATGCACCTGCGGACCCGCCGGTGTCGCGGTTTCGGAACTGGACTTTTTCTGGGCGGCTAACGGCAACGAGATTAGAAGAAGAGCGAGGCAGGCAGCGGCACGAGTCATAGGACACCCCCGCGGGAACGTTCGGCGTACAGAAACAAAATACGCCTGTCGGGATGGCGCGGCAATGTCGAACGCGGTCGTGAGCTATGGGTCTAAAGGCCACTGTGTTACCGTTGCATTACGGCGTCCCTCAGCGATGCGGGGCAGCGATTTACCAGCGGGTCCATCCGTCAGCGCCGAGTCGCAGACGATTGAGGGAGCGAGGCTTATGGCCGGGTTCCGCATTCTGAGTGGATGGAGCGCGATGCAGGCCCTGGAGAATGTCAGAGCAGCCGGAATTTACGTCCTCGAGTATGCCTACCAACCCGGCTCCCATACCAGGGGCAACGACGAGTCCGAGTGAGAGCGCGTCACCAGTGCTTGAGCCGGTAAGCCCCCATTCGCAGCAGCGCATTCCGCATTGGTTGATGCGGACCGAACTGTATCTGCGCGTCCTGCTGCGCATGTATATCGGTCTTGCAATTTGCTATGCTCCGTGGTCGCAGCTTTTCTGGGATCAGAACCCTCTTTTCGTTCAGTTTCCTACGCTGGCAATTTATGCGGCAAACGGTGCGGTGCGGGGAATCATCTCAGGACTCGGGCTCCTGAATATCTGGATTGCCTTACAGGATGCGATCAGGCATCGAAACGAGTAACGTGCGCCGTCGAATCGAGTAAGACTATGAGCGACCAAAGGGAACAGGGAACAACGACCAGGGCTACTGGAAAAAGCGGGTCAACGCCAACGCCGGCGGAGAAGAAGGATTCGAACTCGGCTGCTCCGCAGAACAACGATCCGGAAATGGCCACGGAACTTCCTGCGGCCACTATTCCGCCGAGTGTTACACCGGCTCCGCTCGCCACTGCCCCCCTTGCGTACGAGAATCCCACATTTCTGAATGGCCCCGATGGGCGCTTGATCCGCATCGTTGCCGAGTATATGGAGCCTCTGGCACGCTTCCGGCGCGAACATATTCAGGACACGGTAGTCTTCTTCGGGTCTGCGCGTTTTCGCGGAAAAGAAGAAGCCGCTCATGAGCTGGAGTTGCTGGACAACACAGGCTCGCGGACTCCCGCTCCAAGCGAGGAGCAGCCGGCGAGCATCCCTGACATCGCTGCAGGGAAGGCAACGGAGCTGCAACGCAAGCGGGCAGTGGCAGCAGTCGCCATGGCCAGATACTACGAGGACGCGCGGCGGCTGGCGCAGATGTTGACACACTGGACGTTGAAAATCCCCTCGCGGCGGCACCGGTTCGTGGTGACTTCGGGCGGAGGTCCGGGAATCATGGAAGCGGCAAACCGGGGTGCTCACGAAGCGGGCGGCAAGACAATCGGCATGAATATCCGGCTGCCGTTTGAGCAGGCGCCGAATCCCTACATCACTCCATCTCTGAATTTCGAGTTTCACTACTTCTTCATGCGCAAGCTCTGGTTTGCCTACCTCGCGAAAGCACTCGTGGTATTTCCGGGTGGGTTTGGAACCCTGGACGAAATGTTCGAGATTCTTACGCTAGCTCAGACGCACAAGCTCGCAAAGAAGATCACGGTAGTCGTGTACGGATCAGACTATTGGAAAAAGGTTTTCAATTTGGATTGCCTCGTGGATACGGGCGCAATCTCACCGAAGGACATCGAACTGTTTCAGTATGCCGACACACCGGAAGAAGCGTTCGAGGCTCTGAGGAATGGATTAACAGAGAACTATCTGATTCCTGAAGCAAATGCCGCGGCGGAGCAGGCGTTTCATGGGGTCCTGCCAGGGGTAACGTTTGAAGATTTTCTCGGCCCTGAGATGGCCAAAATGAATAAGGATCAGGACTGAAGACTCTCTGCATCTGGGTCGGGCGCGGGTACCCCTCGACGCAACGTTCTGGTTGCCTTTGCGCAACCGCACGGTTGCATGATGCTGTACTCGACGTCAGAAATCTTCATGTTTACTGACGTGGGTCGCTGCACCGATTGATGTGCAATTCTCCTTCTCTTAACGCCCTGTTGATACGGCCACCCAATACTGGAGTTGTAAGGCCCGGGTTCGTTTGATCGCGGAAGAGGAGGAGAAATGGCCAATACGACCATCTCGTACCTATGGCGCGACCGGAAGGCGCACGAGAGTTTTCGGACAGGTGTCTCGCTGCATAGCCACACGAATCAGTCGCGAGAAACGCTGGATTTTTTAGCGAACCTCGGTAGTACTTATTCGATCATCCGTCCGCTGCTTGCACGATTGGAGCGCCGGGCTGAAAAGCTGCATGGGGTGCGTGTTGATTACGCATCGAGTTATTGGACGCCACCGATGACACCCAAGCTCGCATTCGATTTAGAGAAGGGCCAGATCGAACGGCTCGGCCTCCACTCGATGGTGTCGATCACCGATCACGATACGATCGAAGCGCCCATGCTGCTTCGTACCGTGCCAAGCGCGCGGCAAATTCCTGTCTCTGTATAGTGGAGTGTTCCCTACGGAGGTGTGCAGGACTTCCACATCGGCATTCACAATCTGCCAAGCGCGAGAGCGAAGCAGTGGATGAACACTCTCGCGGAGTTCACGGCGAAACCGAACAGCGATTGCCTCAAAGAAATCCTGATTGCTCTTCATGAAGAGCCGAACGTCCTGGTCATCTTCAACCATCCCATGTGGGACCTCTTCCTGATCGGGGAGGAGCGACATCGGTTCATGGTGAATGAGTTTCTCCAGAAGTTCGGAGCATGGATTCATGCTCTGGAACTCAATGGACTTCGGAACTGGGAAGAGAATCGCGAAACGCGGCGTTTGGCGGAGTGCTGGAACATGGTGCTGGTCAGCGGCGGTGACCGACACGGCGTAGAGCCTAACGCAAACATCAATCTTACAAACGCGACAAGCTTCACGGAATTTGTGCACGAAATCCGACGCGAGCGAAAGAGCAACGTTCTCTTCATGCCGCAGTACGCGCAGCCGTGGAAGCATCGGCTCCTGCAATCCACCCTTGATGCAATCCGGAACTATCCTGACTTTCCGCAAGGTTCGCGAACATGGGACGAGCGCGCATATCATCCGGATGCCCGCGGCGTTGTGCGGCCACTGAGCGAGATTTGGCCCAAAGGACGTGCTCCATTGGCAATTCAATGCGTAATTAGATCCGTGCAGTTGCTGGGCAGCCGCCCGGTCTCAGGCGGATTGAGAATGGCCTGGAACGATGCGACTCAGCTTCGGCTTGCGCTGGGCGAACAGGAGAGCTAATCGCAAAGGAACGGCCGCATGACGGGACAAGTGCCGCGGGTTGCATTCTTTCCCGACTCGTTTCACGAAGTGAATGGAGTTGCCCACACTAGCCGCCATTTTCAGCAGTATGCCGAAGAGAACAACCTGCCGTTTCTCTGTGTCCGCGCCGGCATGCGACCGCAGCCGATTCAAAAGCAGGGAAACGTCTGGACTCTGGAGCTGCCGCGAAGCGCGTTCTCGGTTCCCCTTGAAAAAGACTTGAGCTTTGATCCCGCCTACGTGAGGCACTTCCCTCTGATAGATCAGACGCTGGAGCAGTTCGCGCCGGACATCGTGCACATCACCGGGCCCAGCGATGTGGGCTTGATGGGGGCATGGCTGGCCCGGCGTAATGACATCCCTCTCGCCGCGAGTTGGCACACCAACGTCCACGAATATGCCGGCCGCCGGTTCGAACATCTGCTCCGTATATTTCCGCAGAGGACGCCGTTGGGCGCAGCAAGGGGGATCGAGGAATGCGCAATGAGAATCGCGGCACAGTTTTACTCTGCTGCAGGGGTGCTGTTCGCTCCCAATCAACAGCTTTGCACGCAGTTGGCGGCGGCGACGGGACGCCCTTGTTTCCTGATGCGGCGAGGTGTGGACTGCTCACTGTTCGATCCCGCGAAGAGACGGCGGCAAAAAGGCGATGGCCCGCTTGTGCTGGGGTTTGTGGGCAGGCTGTCCGTTGAGAAAAATGTGAGGATGCTCGCCCGAATCCAAAGTGAATTGGACACTGAAGGGGTTATACATTTTCGGTTTATGATCGTCGGCCACGGATCTGAGGAAGAGTGGTTGCGACGCAGGCTGTCGCGAGCGGAATTCACAGGCGTTCTCAAGGGAGAGCCTCTAGCTGCTGCCTACGCCGACATGGATTTGCTTGTGTTCCCCTCCCACACTGATACGTTCGGAAACGTAGTGCTGGAGGCGCTGGCAAGTGGGGTCCCCGCTATTGTGACTCCCGACGGGGGGCCGGCCAGCATCGTGCGAGACGGCGAGACAGGGCAAATCGTTGCGGATGAAGGTTTCGCCCCAGCGATTCGACGGTTCGTTGAAGATCCCCGCTCGCATTGCCGAATGAGAGTCGAGGCGAGAAGTTATGCAATGACAGCAACCTGGAGCTCAGTATTCGAGGATGTTTACAGAGGGTACGTTCCTCTACTCGGGAAAACCCCGGCTCTCCATTCAGCATAATTGCACAAATTGCAACGTCGCGATAACCACGCGGACTGAATCGCCATCCTACCCGAGGTACTGATGGAAGGGGGAGCTTTTTGTGGCCTCGATCGTAGTCCTCATGATGGAAGAAGAACAACCTGAAGGGCTCTCAGCCCGCAAGCTAGTGGTGGAGACTGCGAAGCACAATGTGCTGACAGCGTACACATTGCCTGATGGACTCGATTTGCTTCATAGGTTTCCCAATGTTGATGTGATCATGGTGCATTCGAGGCTGCTCGAACAGAAGGCGGATCTACTTACTGAAGTCAGGCGGACCTGCCCCGGCAAGCCGATCGTGCTTGCAACTCCATTTGCAAATGACCATCGGCCGGAGGCGGACTACATTGTGGACAGCCACAAGCCTCACGACCTCGTCCGCTTATTCGCATCCGGTGAATTGCGATCTCGCCCCTGCTGATCGCCTGCGGACTGGGAATAGAAGTCAATCTCGATGTAGACTGCCATCTTTCAAATCGAGCGAGAACGTAATTTCTTTGTCCTTGATCATGTTCCAACCCATACCACGCAGACGATGACCTTCGATTGAGGAGATGGCCACCCCTTCGTCGGAGAGCTTCGCGGATTGCCAGGCTTCGCCGTGTTCGTTCCAGGCGAGTATGGCGCGATTCCCCACGAAAAGAAGAAGGCCGGCTTCGATTGCGCAGTGAACCTGGAGCACAGGGCGATACGAGAGCAGGGTAAAGCGCTCCGGTGCCGTGGTGTCGATGATGTAAGCGTAGCCGCCGGAGAGTGCGCACAAAGCGTTTGGGTCAGGCATCGACCAGATGCCCGTAGGGACGACGGGGTCGCGAAATCCGAGTGCGCAAGTGGCGAGGAATGGCGGCTCGCCACTCGGACGGATCAGGACCTCAAGCGCTCCGCGTTCGACTTCTTCCACTTGCACCGGATAGACGAAGTGTCGAGCGGGAAGAATGGGGGGTCGCGCAGGAAGGAGTTCCGCTTCCCAGGAATGGGGAAAGTTGAGATCGATCGTGGGAGACGTCAACCGGTTTCCCCGAAATCCGTGATCCAGTCACGCTGCTCCTCGGTGTCGGGAACGGTGCAGCCGCGCGCCACTTCAATCTCTTCGAGGGCACGGTCCGCGCTCCACCCGAGCCTGATGAGCGTTGACGCCGTTACAACGGTCGAGCGCCCGATACATCCGCGACAATGAACGCCTATCTTCTCACCGGACTGGAGCCGCTTTCCGAGCTTGTGCACGAATTCGTTGAAGGTTTCACGATCCGGCGGAACGGAACGATCCCGCAGGGGATACGAGATGAAGCGCATGCCGAGTTGCTCAGCCACTGGACCTTCGTTAGCCAGACCGAGTTCGCGCGCCTCCCACGGCTCAATCGTGGAGACGATGGTTTGGATGCCCGCCATGTGAAGGCGTTGAAGATCGTTTTCTAACCAGTCGTCGCCTCGCGGTCGCAGAACGATTGCGAGGCCCGTGTCGCCGATCCAGAAGACGTCGTTCATGGAGCCCCTAAGTGGATAGGAAGGCAGCAAGCCGTTGGCCCACACCGGGGATGCCGATGTTCAAAGCAGCGCCTTGTTCGAGAACAGGAATCAGCATCTCGAATTCAGGGCCTGCATTTGAGCCAGTAAGAGCGATGCGCACCGGACGGTAGAGCTCATCCCCCGAGATTCCGGTGGCGTTCTGAATTTCATTCATCCAACCAGTGAAATCAGCCGCACTCAGCGGACCGGGTTTCGTGCGGATGCGTGGCCAGAGTTCGCTGAGAACGCGACTCGCCGAGTCGGCCGCCAAGATGGCGGCGTTTTCGTGATCGGCACGCGCGAGATTCGGGTCCATATGAAAAATAAATGCCGCCTTCGCGGGGATCTCCCCCAGGCGATTTACTGCCGGCAGAAACATGGCAATCATATGGAAGAACCAGATAAGCACCGCATCGGGGGTCTCTTCCTTTTCGGGAAGAAGGCCGCCAAAGTAGTCCCAGCAAAGAGCGGCGAGACGGCCCGGCGGCGCAAGCTTGAGATAGTGGCGGTTGATCGCGTTAAGCTTCTCGAAATCGAAAATAGCGGGAGCGGGAGTGATGCGTTCCAACGAGAACTTACTGACGAGCTGCTCGGGCGTGAAGATCTCGGTCTTGCCGTCCTCGGCCCCCCAACCGAGCAGAGCGAGATAGTTCACTAGAGCTTCTGGCAGGTAGCCCATTTCGCGAAAGCTCGACATGGACGTCGCCCCGTGGCGCTTGGAGAGGCGTTCGCGATCAGGACCAAGAATGGCTGGGAGGTGGACGAACTCAGGCACCTTCCAACCGAAGGCCTCATAAATCGCAACCTGCTTTGGAGTATTCGCGATGTGGTCGTCGCCTCGAATCACGTGCGTGATTCCCATCAGCGCATCATCGACCGTGACGACATAGTTATAGACGGGAACGCCTGGGCTTGCGCCCGCTGTGCCACCCTGTGCCGACCGGACCAGGACTGGATCACTGATGGTCTCCGGCGCGAACTCGAGTTGGCCGCGAACAGCATCGTGAAAGCGAATTGGGCGATCGGGGATCTGAAGACGGATCGAATAGAGCTTCCCACGCAGCAGGTTTTCCTTCACGTCGAACTTGCTCATCACGCGGCAGCGACCGCTGTACACCTGAGGACGATGCTCGGCAATGGCAAGCTGGCGCTCTTCTTCAAGCTCTTCCGGGGTGCAGAAACAACGGTACGCCTTTCCTTCAGCCAGAAGCTGGGCAGTGTGCGTGGCGTAAATATCTATGCGCTTCGACTGCCGATAGGGGCCTACCTCCCCGGTCTCTCCGTTGTCATTCTCGTTCGGACCTTCGTCCCAGTTGAGGCCGAGCCAGGCGATTTCCTGGAGCAATTGCTTTTCGTAATTTGTTTTCGAGCGATCGAGATCAGTGTCCTCGATGCGGAGAACGAATTTGCCGCCAGAGCGCCGTGCGAATAGCCAGTTGTATAGAGCTGTCCGCGCATTGCCGACGTGAAGCATCCCTGTCGGCGATGGAGCAAAGCGCACACGTATGCTTTCGCTTTCCATGCACTTACGATCATAATGCGCTATTTGCCAAAAGGTTAGTAACTACTCTGGTTTTGATTCTCACGACAGAAATGTTCCCATCCACTCGGCTCGAGCGCATGGCGCTTCAGGCTCTTGATCAGCTGCAGCCGGGCACTCGTCCGGCTGGCCTTCAGGACAGTGCCGATGCACGTGACCGGAACTCCGGGAAGCTTCTGAGGCACCTGCTTGGCTGGACGAGCGGTGAAAAGCAGTTCATAGTCTTCTCCGCCGTGGAGCGCGTCTTTCAGCGTCGCGCCGGGGAAGATCGGCAGCAAATCCGCGTTGATTTCAGCAGCAACGCCGGACTCTTCGCAGAGATGGGTCAGATCGGTAGAGAGCCCATCGCTGATATCGATCGCTGCGGATGCGATCGCTCGGCGGCGAAGCCAGAGCCCTTGAGCGACGCGGGGCTGTGGCCAGAGATGAGGAGCGGTGTCGCCGCTCGTGCTGCCTCTGGCGTTCCCCCGCAGTCGTCTGAGGCCGAAAGCGGATCCACCTACAGAGCCAGTTACATAGATCCGGTCGCCGGCTCGTGCACCTGAGCGAAGGAGGGCCTTTCCTCGCGGCACCGCACCAATCAGGACGATATCGGCGAGTGCGGTAGACGACTGGGCGAGATCGCCCCCGGCAAGAGGCGTGTTGTGCCGGGTGGAAAGCGCGAGGAACCCATCGAGAAACCGGTCGATCCAGGCAGGACCTTTGCCACTTTCGGGTCGGGTCAGTTCCGGGGGCAGACCAAGGGAGAGGAAAGCAGCCACCGGCCGGGCACCCATGGCCGCAATGTCGCTCAGGCCACGCGCGAGGGTGCGGTGACCGATTGCTTCGGGTGGGTGGAGTTTGAGCTTGAAATGGCGACCTTCAATCGACAGATCAGTGGTGACGGCCGCCTCCTCGCCGGGCTTGAGGCGAAGAAGGGCGCAATCGTCTCCAATTCCAAGACTTAGGCCGCCAATTGGCGTTCGGCCGGTCCTGCGCCGAATGCGTTCGATGAGGGCCATTTCTCCCGGGTTTTTCAGGGACGTCGATGTGGTCTTTTGCCGCATCCTATTGAGAATAGGCGAACGGGCGGCTTGAGCTCGATAAAAGGCATTACTTAGGGACAAATTGAAGGTGAACAGGGGACCGGTTTCGAGCCGGTTTTCCGTCACCAATTTATTGACCCCTCCAGGGGGTGGCTGCTAGCCTGAGTAGACGTTCAAGAAGATGCGCTCAATCAAGAGCGTACGCAGTAGGGCGGGGCTCCCCCGGTACCTGCATTCATTGGTCAACCTGGCTACGCGGGCAAGTAGCACCTTGCAATTTGAAGTGAAGGCAGGATCATGCTGCGAAAGCGCTATTACATTCTTTTTGTTGCCAGAGATGAAGATGGTCGCGTAAGGAAGATACCGCTTCCTCTGCAGTATGTGTATGGATTCGTCGCAGCGGCGCTGGTGGGTGCATTCACCATCGTTGGCTTGGCTGGCTCCTACACCCGCATGCTGCTGAAGACTGAGCGATTCAACCAGGTCAGGGAAGACAATCAGAAGCTGCGCAAAGATGTAAACCAGCTTGCGAAGGTTGCGCATGACCGGGATGTGCAGGTGGCGTCGCTGGGCGCGCTGGCGAGCGAAGTAACCGCCCTGTACGGCTTGCGCGCACACAAGGTTCTTCCCGCCAAGCCGGCTGGAAGTCCCGCAGTTGGTGCAACACCAGCCAGCCTCGCGCTGAAGGATGAAGTGAGCAACGCGGATGTGAAAATGACCTTCGAGCAGTTCAATGCACTGCGAGACCAGGCGATGTCGGGCCGCGTCACACGTGCCCTCGAAGGAGGACTGAGCTCAAGTTTCCTCGGCGATTGGACACAGATTGCGGATGCACCTTCAATGTGGCCGGTAGCAGGACGCGTGGGATCAGGCTTCGGTCAGCGTGAGGATCCCATCAACGGCGAGGGTGCGTTCCACCCGGGCATGGACATCGAGGCCCCATACGGAACGCCAGTGCGCGCTGCTGCGGATGGAAATGTGACGGGCGAGAATATGGGATCGGGCTACGGTCGTCAGGTGGTGCTCGATCACGGACACGATCTGATCACGCTTTACGGTCACCTTTCCTCAATCGCAGTCATTCCAGGGCAACACGTGCAACGCGGACAGGTGATTGGCTACGTGGGCCAGTCTGGACGCGCGACAGGACCCCATCTTCACTACGAAGTGCGCGTGCATAGAGTGCCCGTGAATCCCCACAAGTATCTGCGCACGACCTTCGAGCAGGCAATGACAGCGGATACGACTCAGCACATCGCAAGCAAATAACTCAGACGAATTCAGAGCGAAAAAGCGGCTCCATCCGGAGCCGCTTTTGTTTTGTCTCTAAGAACTGAGTGCGCCATCCGGGATATTCCCACATGGTTCGTCACATACTTGTTTCGAAATAGTATGTCTGGTTTACTATTGCGGGCATGGTGAAGTCGCCTGAATACCGCGATCTGTTTCCAGGTGCGCTGGAACTCATGATCCTGCAAACCCTGAACCGCAGACCGATGCATGGCTATGCTCTCGCGCAGCACATCAAGTCCATTTCAGATGATCTGCTCCAGATTGAAGAGGGTTCACTGTATCCGGCGTTGCAGCGCATGCTGAAGACCGGATGGCTGAAGTCGGAGATGGGAACCTCGGCGAGAAATCGTCCGGTGCGCGTTTACAAATTAACGCCTGCGGGTCGCAAGCGGCTCGAAGAGGAGCGGTCGAGCTTCGAAAAGATGTTCGCCGGCATTCATCGCGTTCTCGCAGTTGCTCAATCGTAGGAGACGCAAATGCGTTGGCTCATACAGTTGTTCACGCGCCATCGTCGCTACGAGGAGCTTTCCGAATCCATGCGCGAGCACCTCGACGAGAAAGTCGCCAACTTGATCGACGGCGGCCTCACACGCGAGCAGGCGGAGAGAGCCGCGCGGTTTGAATTTGGACATGTTGCCACGATGGAAGAGCGCAGCAGGGAAGTCTGGCGGTGGCCGCGACTGGAATCGATCCTATCTGACCTCTATTTCGCTCTTAGGCAGTTGCGCAAATCGCCTGGCTTCGCTCTGACGGCCATCTCTGTTCTTGCTCTTGGCATTGCTGCGAGCGTCAGCATCTTTATGTTTGTGAACGCGGCGTTGCTGAAGCCGCTTCCATACCAGGATTCGAATCGTCTCGTAGCCGTATTTGGAAAGACCGCCTCTTGTACTGAATGCAGCCTTTCCTACCCCGATTATCTCGATTGGAAGCGCAGCAACTCGGTGTTTCGCTCATTTGAGATCTGGCAGGCGAACGCTTATCTGATGCGGAGTTCCGCTGGTGTGGAGTCTCTGCGCGTGGCGCGCGTGTCGGGAGGTTTCTTCAATACTCTGGGCGTTGCTCCCCAACTCGGCCGGCTGTTCACTCCTGTAGATGACACGCCCGCCGCTCAACGCACTGTAGTTTTGCCCTTTCCGACCTGGCAACGATACTTCGGAGTCCGATCCGATGTCATCGGGCAGCCGGTCACTCTCGATAACAACACCTACACGGTTATCGGCGTTCTACCGCGCAGCTTCTACTTCGCGCCACGCGCGGCCGAGCTCTGGGTGCCGATTCACGATCTGAGTTCCTGTGAAAAGGATCGTGGGTGCCGCCCCTTCTTCGGCTTAGCCCGGCTGAAGGACGGAGTGAGCATCGCCTCCGCGCTCTCGAACACAAATGCCATCGCCGGGCAGCTTGAAAAACAATACCCCCGATCCAACCAGGGGCAGAGCGCGGTTATTGAGCCGTTCCGGCGATCCATCGTTGGCGACATGCGCCCGATGCTCTTCCTCCTGCTCGCCGGTTCGGTTCTGCTGTTGGTTGTTGCCTGGGTTAACGTTGCCAGCCTCTTGATTGTGCGGGCAGAACGGCGCCGCCGCGAGATGGCGATTCGCGGCGCCCTTGGCGCGTCGTTTGCGCGACTCATGCAGGGGCTTTTGATTGAGTCTTCCTTTCTCGTTGCGTTCTCGGCGTCTTCAGGCCTGGCAGCGACATGGGTCGCGACTGGTCTGCTGGCGGCTCTTATTCCTGAACGCGTGCTTCGAGGGATGCCGTATTTCGAAAGGATCGGGTTCGATCACCGAGTTCTGCTGTTTGCCGGTGCCGTATCTCTAGTTTCTCTAGCGGTATGTACGGCGGCGCCAATGTGGCGTCTCTGGAGCATGGATCTACGGGAAGGTCTTGCAAGCGGATCGCGCAGTTCCTCCGGAAACTGGAGACGATTTGGTTCGAGTCTTGTTGTGGTGGAGCTGGCGCTTGCGATCGTTCTGCTGTTCGCCGGCGGACTGCTCGGCAAGAGTTTCTATCGGATCCTCCATGTCGATCTCAATTTCAATCCTGTAGGGCTCGCCACGCTGGAGATCGACGCGAATACCGGTTACGATTCCACTGCCCGGCAGCTCGCCCTTTCCCATCAGGTCCTCGAAACGGTAAAGGGCATTCCCGGAGTTTCAGCGGCGGGAACGGTGAGTCGCCTGCCCGTGACATGCAACTGCGATGCCGCTGTATATCGCGTGTTGGGCAAGCCGTGGAATGGCGAACAGCAACAGGCGGTATCGAGCACGGTGAGCGTTGGCTACTTCGCCGTAATCCAAACGCGGCTGCTGAGTGGAAGGTTCTTCACCGACATGGACGACGCCTCGCATCCGGCAGTCGCGATCATCAACCGCAGCATGGCGCAACTATTCTTCCCCGGCCAGGATCCGGTCGGGCAGCGTATTGGAGATCGGACACTCTCTCACGATTCGCTCCGCGAGGTCATTGGAGTTGTCGACGACATTCGGGAGGGCGCGCTGGATGAAGCTATTCGGCCGGCTGTGTACTATCCAGCCAATCAGACGCCCGGCAATTCCAGCTTCCTGGTTGTTCGGACCAAACAGGATCCAGCGCAGGGTCTTCCTTCGATTGTGTCTGCTGTTCATCAAATCGATTCGGGGATCGGCCTTCGCAACGAATTCACAATGTCGGAACACATTCGCGACGGGCAGGCTGCCTATCTTCGAAGCTCTGCGGCATGGCTCGTTGGTGATTTCGCCGCGTGCGCTCTGTTGCTCGGCGTTGTTGGCTTATATGGCGTGATTGCGTATTCCGTCAGTCAGCGCACGCAGGAGATCGGCATTCGCATGGCGCTGGGCGCGAACCGCTCGTTCATCAGCAGGCTCATTCTTGGGGAAGCCGCGAATCTCGTCATAGTGGGGATCGCGCTTGGGAGCGGCGGCTCCTTCTTCATGGGGACTCTTCTCAGAAGTCTTCTGTTCGGCGTGCGCGCTTGGGATCTATCGATCTTCGCGGGGATCACGATGATTCTTGGATCTGCCGCATTCATTGCAACTTTGATACCAGCGCGGCGCGCTGCAGCGATTAATCCGATGGAAGCATTACGGGCTGAATAGGAGGCGTAAAGTGCATTGGCTCAGAAGAACACCCTCTCGTAGTCAGCGATACGAGGAGCTTTCCGAATCCATGCGCGAACACCTCGAAGAGAAAGTCGCCGACTTGATCGACAGCGGCCTCACGCGCGAGCAGGCGGAGAGAGCCGCTCGCGTGGAATTCGGCAATGTCGCTGTCATCGCAGAGCGCAGTCGCGAAGTTTGGCGTTGGTCGATCGTCGAAACGCTGTGGGCCGATGTGAAGTTTGCCGGCCGGCAGATGCGAAAATCCCCGGCATTCACCATCACCTGTCTTCTGACCCTGGCACTCGGCATTGGTGCGAATACTGCTGTGTTCAGCACCATCAATACAATTCTTCTTCACCCTCTTCCGTATCAGAATCCGGATCGTCTTGTTCTCGTCTCCGAGAGCCTGCCCCTGCTGAACGGAGACAACTTAGTCGGAGTTTCGGCAAAAGAGTATCTGGATTACAAGCAGCAGAACTCGGTCTTCTCTGACGTTGCCGCGTTCGAGACGGACGAATTCAATCTCACGGGTACAGGCCAGGCGCAGCGTTTGAACGCAGCTAGAATCTCGGCGACCGCGCTGCCGCTGCTCGGCATTGAACCTGAACTTGGTCGCAATTTCAGTGCCGCAGAAGATCATTACGGTTCTGACCACGTTGTGCTTCTATCGCATGCGCTTTGGCAAAGTCAGTTCGGACGCGATCCCTCGATCCTGGGCAAGGCGATCCATCTCGATGAGACGGCATATACCGTCATCGGCGTGATGCCATCATCGTTTCGCTTCCCTCTCGATTCCGCACCGCCGTCTGAACGCGCAAGCCTGTGGCTTCCGATGGCCTTTGCGCCCAATCTTTTGAAACCGGAAAACCGCACGATGGAATTCGGAGTCGGGCTCGTCGGGCGGTTGAAGCCACAGGTCACGGTCAAGCAGGCGCAGAGCGAAATGGATCAGATCGCGGATCACTTCATGCGCGACAACGGGTACAACGGAACCATTCGTGTATCGCCGCACGTGCTTCCTTTCGCTGCGCATACGGTTGAAGGAGCACGCTCGCTGCTCATCCTCCTTGCCGCCGCTGTCTCCTGTGTGCTGCTGATCGCAAGCGCGAATGTTGCGAATCTGCTGCTCGCACGTGCAAGTTCTCGCACGCATGAGATGGCGCTTCGCATTGCGATTGGAGCCAATCGCCGCCGGATTGTCCGGCAGTGCCTGGTGGAGAGCGCGCTCCTTGGCCTGCTTGGTTCCATTGCGGGCATTCTGCTTGCAGTCGTCCTTCTTATTGGGCTCAGGCGTTTCGGACCTTCGAGCTTGCCACGCCTGCAGGACGTAGTTGTGCATCCCGTTGTGCTGCTCTTTGCGGTTACGCTCTCGATGATCACTAGCCTCTTCTTCGGATTTGCTCCCGCGTGGCGGCTCTCCCGTGTTCCTCCGCAGAGTGCGCTACGAACGGCGAAGCAAGCAAGCGGAGATCGTGGCAGTCTTCGACTGCAGAATTCCGTTGCGGCCGCCGAAATTGCGATTGCCTTTGTATTACTGGTTGCGGGAGGACTGCTGCTGCGTAGTTTCACGCGCCTTGTCGAGTCGCCATTCGGGTTCAATCCGCAGAATGCCTTTGTGGTTCGGACCGTTTTCGATCGCGTGCGCTACCCGGAACCAGCCAGGCGGGATGTTGTCCAAATGCAACTTCTGGATAGCCTCTCCCGCCTCCCCGGAATCAGTTCCGTTGCCGAGGCCAGCCACTTGCCACTGAGCGACACGCGCCAGATCGGCTTCCGGCTGGAGCACGCTGCGGCCGACGACTTTCATGTGGCCGAGAATTCACTGGTGAGCTGGGGCTACTTTCGCGCGATGGGCATCACTCTCCTTGCAGGACGGGACTTCACTCCCGGCGATCGGCGGGGCGCTCCGCCGGTTGCGATCATTAACCAGGCTCTAAGCCGAAAATACTTCCCGGGGCAGAATCCGATTGGGAAGCACTTCGATTGGGGCGATCGCGACACATTTACGATTGTGGGCGTTGCTGACGATGTGCACATCTCATCGCTCGATAGCGATCCTCCCCCGATGATCTACTTCGACATGTTCCAGGTTCAGAGTGGAGTGAGCGGCAAAACAGCTTTCGTTCTTCGCGGACAAAGTGCGGGACCTGATCTTTTGCCTGCTATCCGGCGCGAAGTCTGGTCAGAAGATCCCGAGTTGCCGCTTTATGAGGCATCCACGCTGCAAGGACTGATCTCTGAATCACTCGCACAGCGACGCTTTACGCTCGTTCTTCTCGGCGCTTTCGCCGCGACGGCGCTGCTGCTTGCGGCCGTCGGAATCTTCGGGGTTATCTCCTACCTCGTATCGCAACGTGGCCGCGAGTTTGGGATGCGCATCGCATTGGGAGCAAACCGTGCGCAGATCACTCATCTTGTGATCGCGCGCGGCGCCTGGATAGCGATTGCGGGATGCGCGGGCGGACTGGTGCTTTCACTTCTCGCGTCGCGTCTCCTGCTCACAAGCCTCTACCATGTCAATCGATACGACCCCGTGATGCTAAGCCTTGTTCCGCTTCTGCTCATCTCGGTCGTGTTGCTGGCCTCGTGGATTCCCGCGCGGCGGGCCGCGAAAGTAGATCCGATGGAAGCGCTGCGGATCGAGTAGCACGCCGGAGCCGTTCCATCATACTTTCGACACGGATGCGGGCCAACCAAGCGTAGTATCGTTTCCTGTTGGGTTTTCACCGACTTTGACGGGAGATGAAAGTGGGCCTTCGGATTCGTTTTGTTGTTCTTATTGCCTTGATCGCGCTGGTGACACCTGCGTTTGCGCAGGATCGAGCCACTGAAACAAAACTCGCCTTTGATCGGGCGCAACACCTGCGCCACGGTATCAATGCATCGGAGTGGTTTGCGCAGGAGCCCGGGCACTACTCGGCAAAGGATACGGGCGCTTACATCGATGACGCCGATATCGCGCTCATGGCGCAGATCGGTTTCGATAGCGTCAGGCTGAGCATCGATGCGCAGCCGTTGGAGGAAGGTCGGCGGAACAAGGAAGGTTTCAATGCGGACTTCATCGGACGCCTCGATCACGTTGTCGACCAGATGCTGGCCAAAGGCATGGCTGTGCAGATCGATATCCACCCCGAGAGTGATTACAAGAAAAAGGTGAGCACGACAAGCGAGGGCGTCGAGCGATTCCTGATGCTGTGGCGCAAACTGGCTGCACACTATGCCGATCGCAATCCAGACCTGATCTTCTACGAGATTATGAATGAGCCCGAGGAGCGCGATCCCTATCGCTGGGCGGGGGTGCAGGCGCGCGCGGCGGAGGCGATTCGCTCTGTGGCTCCGAAGAACACCATCATCGCAACGGGACCAAACTGGTCAAGCATTGCCGATCTGTTGACGCAGGAGCCGCTGCCTGATGGAAATGTGATCTACACATTTCACTTCTACGAGCCACATGAGTTTACACACCAGGGTGCGGGCTGGGGTGCGGCATACTGGATCTACACCCACGACATTCCCTATCCGCCAACCGAGGAGAGTCTCCAGAAATCGTTGGCGCAGGTTCCCGAAGCGCCGAATCGCTACGCTTTCGAGCACTACTGGCTGGACCATTGGGACGCGCACCGCATCAAGCTGCAGATCGATGCTGCCGCTGCGTGGGGAAAGCAGCACAATGTTCCGCTGCTGTGCAATGAGTTCGGCGTGTACCGGCGTGTGACTCCGAAAGACTCACGGATGCGCTGGCTCCATGACGTGAGGACGGCGCTGGAGAGCGATGGAATCGGGTGGACCATGTGGGACTACCGCGGCGGCTTTGGCGTTGTATGGAAAGAAGACGGCAAGCCGGCCAAAGTGGACGACTCAGTCGTCGAGGCACTCGGGCTGAAGAAATAGGAACCGCCTTCCTGCTGATATCTAGCTGATCGATGCCTCGCGTCATCTAGGTCTTAAGCAAATCTGCTTCGGCCTTGCGTCTGCGCACTGAGATCTTCGCGATGAAATAGACCGGCAGGCCGCCGGCCGCGATGATTAAGGCAAATGCGAAGGCTGAAATGCCGGCGACGGTTTCTGATCGCGAGGCATAGAGAGCGTAAAAGATCAGAATGGTGGGGCTAAGGCCCAGGATGATGGGCACCCAGTCTGGACCGGGAATCCGAAATGGCCGCTTGAGCGTTGGCTCTTTGCGGCGAAGGATGATCAGGGCCAGAAACTCGAGAATTACGGAGAAGCCCCAGAGCACCAGGTCGATAGTAATAAGCCGTTCGAAGGTGAAGCCGAGAGCGAGAGCCCAACACAGCCCGCAGACGAGTACGGAAACCCATGGCGATCCGTTGGACAGTTTCTTCTTGAAGATGGACGGAAGAAGACCATCTTCAGCCAGTGCGTGAGGCAGGCGCGTGTAAGAGAGCGTGAGGTTGCTGAACGTGCAGAAGCCGTCCATCAGGCCGGCGAAGACCACCGCGGTGGCGAGCAGCGAGCCTCCGAGAATGTGCGCGACATCTACCCATGCGCCGGTTGAGAATCTGTCTGGCGAGATTCCGGCCCAGGCAATCGCGCTGATCGGAATGGCATAGGTGATCATGACCATAACGATGGCGAGCAGGGCGACGCGAGGATAGTTGCGCTGCGGATTCTCGACCTCGTTCGCGATCGTGGTGGCGTTGTCCCACCCCATGTAGTTCCACATGGTCACGAGGATTGCGGTTGAGAATGCCGCGCCCGCGGGATGTCCCATGTGTGCGTGTCCGCCGAACGGACCATGCGCGCCCTTCAATGCAATGTAGATCGCGATCACGACAATGACCACATAGGGAGAGATGGACACGGCCCACAGCTTCAACGAGCCCTCTCCGACCGCGGCGGCACCGAACAGGTTCCAAAGAACAGCGGCAGCGACAACGGCAAGTTTCAGCAGCAGTCCTCTGTGACCTTCAGTCATGGCGGGGGCGAGGCGTTCGAGGTAAAGGACAAAAATTGTTGGGTAGATGGCCATGTCGAATACGGAGGCGGCGAGCGAGAGCCAGGCTTCCTGGAATCCCCAGAACGGGCCCATGGCACGGCATACCCAGGCATAGAATCCGCCTTCGTCGGGGATGGCGGCGGCCAGTTCGCCGAGCATCAGGCCGGTAGGGAAGCTCCAGAGGAACGGAATGAGGAAGACGAGCAGCAGAGCGCCGCCATATCCTGCGGAACCAACAATGTCTTCAATGCCGTATGGCCCGCCAGAGACCATGAAATAGGTGGCGGCGAGCAAGGGGAGGAGGCGGAGCTTGCGGGGGCCGGTGAGACGTTTGCTGAGGGACAACTCTCTCCTCTACATGCTGACAGGAATGGCAATTCGAGCTGACACCCAAACTGCTTTGCACATTATCATTTCCAGCCCGGTATGGGTTGTCATTGCTTTCGCGCCGGTCGCGACGGAGCCCGGGAAAAGTCCGAATCACTTCTCCACCGCTCATTTTTTGCACCGATGAGGTCACTTTCTGGCCGAGTCGAGCACCGGTTTTTCAGATTGCCCTTGCGTTTCTAGGGGAAAGATGAGATTCTCCCTATGCATTCCAAGGGGAGGGCGGCCTCAATGGAAAAGACGCGGCTTGAGCTAATACGCGGCACGCTCGACATTCTGATTCTCAAGTCGCTGATCTGGGGGCGGCTGCACGGTTACGCCATCACAGGGCTCATCCGCCGTCAAAGCGACGATGCACTGCTCGTAGAGGAGGGCACTCTCTATCCGGCGCTCTGGCGTCTTGAGAACAGAGGCCTGGTCGAAACTGAGTGGGGACTGTCTGACAACAATCGGAAGGCAAAGTACTACAGCCTGACGAATGAAGGGCGACGTCGTCTTCAATCCGAGACCAGAACCTGGGAAGCTTACGCGGCGGCAGTGGCGAAGATTCTGAGCGCCACTGAGCCACCGGCGAGCGAAGCGCGATGAAGAAGATCCCCATCTGGCGCCGCTATGATCGCATCCTCGGAACGGATCCGAAAGCCGATATTCGCGCCGAACTTCGGTTTCATCTCGACTGCAAGGTGGAAGAGCTGATGGCCCAGGGATGGAGTTCTGAAGCAGCGCGAAAGGAAGCTGAGCGCCAGTTTGGAGACATGCGCGCCGTGCAAAAGACTGGCGAGCAAATAGGAGAGCGTATGGAGAATCGCCGTCGTTTCAGGACCTATACCGCAGAGTGCGTCCAGGATCTCCGCCATACCCTGCGCATTCTGCGCAGCAACCCGGCATTCACCGCAGTTGCTGTGCTTGTGCTTGCGCTCGGCGTGGGGCTGAATTCCGCGGTCTTCAGCGTCGTAAACACGATGCTGCTTCGTCCTTTGCCTTTTCCCGAGTCGAAAGAGCTTGTCTGGTTCACGGGAGGGAAGAGTTTCGACGCCAAGATTAGGGCGGCAGGTGGACTTTCTGCGGAAACCTACACGGTGGACGTGTATCGCGAGTTCCAGCGCAACAACAAGTCTTTCCAGTCAGTGAGCGCATTTCAAACCTTTTACAATTCCCTTCAATACAAGCTCACGGAGGTGCGCGAGCCGCGACAGCTCGATGCAGTGGAGGTGGCGGGCAACTTCTTCCCCACGCTTGGCGTCACGCCAGTTCTGGGACGAAACTTCACCGCAGAAGAGATGGCGAAGGGTGGAAGACCAGCCGCAATCCTGAGCTACTACTTCTGGAAGACTCAATTCGCAGCCGATCCCAATGTGATCGGGCGAAGCATCACGATCAACACTAGTCCATCGGCGGTCAATGGTTCGGTCACGATCGTGGGAGTTCTGCCGGCGAGCTTTGATTTCGGCGCAGTGTTTGCACCAGGGAAGAAGGTAGACCTCTTTGTTCCGGCAGTGATGGATTTCTGGAGCACATGGGGCAATACATTGGCCGTGGTTGGCCGCTTAAAGCCGGGCCTGTCAGTTGCCCAGGCACAAGAGGAAGCCGATCGTCTTTTTCCGAGCCTCAAGGCGCAACACAAGGACTGGTACTACGACTACGCTTCGGATCTTGTCTCGTTGAAAGCGCACGTCGAGGGGAAGCTGCAACATTCTCTCGTTGTTCTATGGTGCGCCGTTGGATTGATCCTGCTGATCGTTTGCGTCAACCTGTCGAATCTTCAACTTGGCAGGGCAGCAGCGAGGAGCAAGGAGTTTGCCATGCGGCGCGCACTCGGTGCAAGCCGCGGACGCATCATTCGCCAGCTTCTCACCGAAAGCCTTGTGATTTCTTTCGCAGGATCCGCAGTCGGTCTCGCTGTTGCATTCGCAATCATTTTCTATCTCTCACATCAGACCTCGATTGCGCTTCCCCTGCTGACCACCGTTCGCCTGGACGCGGTTTCCGTCTTTTGGACTCTTATGACGGCGATCGTGGTCGGGTCTATGTTCGGGCTTGCTCCTGCTTACCGCATGTCGCGGTCAAACATACATGGGGCTATCAAAGAGAACACCGCCGGGGTGGCGGGAGGGCGGAGTCAGGATCGTTTTCGATCCATTCTTGTAATCTCTGAGATCAGCCTGGCTTGCCTGCTGCTGGTTGGAGCCGGGCTTTTGCTTCGAAGCTTCCTGCGCGTGCTGGATGTGGATCTGGGTTTCAATCCTTCCCATGCCGCGGCAATGCAAACCGATCTTCCTCCCGCAGCAAACAAAGACCAGCTTCTTCGCCGCACTGCTACGTTGCAGGCCGAGATCGATCGCGTAAGTGCACTGCCGGGCGTTGAGGCTGTTGGTATTGCTGACATGCTTCCACTTGATCGCAACCGCGAGTGGGGTCTTCAATCTGTCGGGCGCTATCACGCAAAGGGGGCGGACAGCGGCGCTCTTGTCTACCTCGTGACACCAGGTTATCTACGCGCGATGGGAATGCGGCTTCGGGCCGGCCGTGACTTCTCGTGGAGCGATACACCGGAGACTCAGCACGTCATTGTGATCAACGAGGCAGCGGCACGGCGCGAATGGCCGGGCGAAGATGCTCTCGGAAAACTTGCTTACGCGACTGGGAAGATACCTGATCGAGTGATCGGGATCATCGCCGATGTTCGCGAGCGAGGGCTGGAACTGGACTCAAGTCCTCAAATCTATGTTCCCATGACGCAGAACTCGGATGTGGAAGGGGCAACGCTGGTTGTTCGTTCCCGGATCGATCCGGACACGCTTGGTGCTGGAGTTCTGGCGGCGCTCCGCAGCCTGAACCCGGCTCAACCAGCGACAGAACTTCGGCCTCTGCATACGTTTGTGGATCACTCCGTATCGCCTCGCAGGTTCTTCGTGTTGCTCGTGACGATATTCGCAGCTTTGGGCATTGCACTAGCCGCATTGGGAATCTACGGCGTCGTTTCCTACTCGGTCACTCAAAAGACTCAGGAGATCGGCGTACGGATGGCACTCGGTGCAACCAGGGGGCTCGTTCAGAGAGCGGTTCTGATTCAAACCCTTCGAATGGCTATCGCGGGCATTGTGGTCGGTGCTGTCGTTTCCCTCGGAACGGCGCGCCTGATTCGTTCGTTGCTGTATGGAACCTCGCCCTGGGATCCAGTGGCCTATCTGATCATGGCCTCGCTCCTGCTCGCGATTGCTTTGTTCAGCGGATATTTTCCTGCGCGTCGCGCGTCGAGAATTGAACCGATGAGAGCTCTGCGCGGCAACTGACGTTTCCGGCAGCTGCGATGGATGCGCTGTGAGCTGTTTGGAGTGCAATCAGGCCGTTTGATCATACTGAATCGTGACCGCTTCGCATGGCGTCTCGTCTCCCACAAGAGCCTGCATTATTTCTCTACGGCTAGTGAGAACCCTAGCTAGGGAAGCATCTAGTTGTAGTCGCTCTCTTATTAATCCAAGCTGAGACTATGAAGAATTCTCGCGCCCGCCTCCTTGTCGCGAGCTGGGATGAAACGCTGCTTCGGTCACGCACGATGATGCTGGGTGCATACTTCTCGGTTCAGCCTGCCGGTAGATTTTCAGAAGCAATACAATTGGTTCGGAATAATTCGTACGATCTGCTTGTCCTCTGCCACACTCTCGAAGACTACCAACAAGAGACCTTTGCCAGCATTGCGCGTGAGCTCTTTCCGCCCGTCGAAGTGCTCGCGCTTGAGACTCACCCCGCCACTGAGAAACCATACGCAGATCACGTTTACGAAGTCACCCGCGGTCCCTGGCAACTCGTAACGAAATGCGCTCAAATCGTCGGCTACAAAATCAGAAGCAAGATCAGACATGCGGCCGCCGATTGAATGTTGCAGATGCAATGAGAGTGACCGCAGTCATCGATGATGTCCTTCTGCCATATCTGGTCGAGTGACCCAGCCATTTGTCAGGCAACCTATCGATTACTGGGAAACTTCCTAGTTCCATTCCACAAGCACGCTCAGCAAAATGTGGCATGGAGCAGTTTTCACCCCCCCCCCACGAAATTATGAATCGGCTGATCGAGGTAACGGCTGACCTCCACCTCGAGCGTGGAGATTGCGAAATTCTGGCAGCCGAGCGGCAGCGCCTGCTGAACCTGGCCAAAGAACTGAAGCTCCTTCCAACGGAGCCGCCGCAAAGCTCTCTGTGACTCATGCTTCTTTGCGTCGCGGGGGATCGCGTCATACGTCCCCTGCAGACCTGTCTTATCGAGCACTGGGATTAGCGTTCCGCCGGCTCGCGAAGGTACGCTCGGATCGTTCATTGCAGGGATGGAGAACTGGACAGCCAATAGATCGGCGAACTGGCGCATGTCGCCGCGGAAGTGAAAGCCTTGTCCTGCGGGACGATCAGCGGCGCCGGCCTTGACGGGCTGGATCTTCGGGCCGTTCCTGGCCACTGTCAGTTCATACACCCTCATGTCGCGGGATTCTTCGTGTTCTTTCAACTGGAACCGGGCGTCGAGAAGAGTGCGAAGCATCAGGGCAATCTGTGGGTGGTCTGTTCCGGTAGGCAGGCGCGCTTCGATGTCGTATTCGTTGCGATCGATCCACGCCGGACCAGTGACCTGATTGATCTGACAATGCAACGCTTCTGCGATCAGGCGTTTCAGCGTGACGTTTCGACCAGTGAATCGATCACCGGAATACGTGATCTGGTTGTTGTAGTCGGGCCCAACCTCGTGCTGGCTGGGCCGGACTGAAGCAACCTCGAAGATTGGGTGCGCGGCCTGGGCCTGCGCAAATGAGAGAGCGGAGAGTTGAAGGGCGACGATGAGCAGCGGCAAACGCATGGCCTTCAGCATAGCGCCTCCTTCACTCCACATGCGCGGCGTTCTTTCGGACGATTCATCTGATCTGGTCGTTCTCCGCGCCAATGCCGGCGTCCAACCCTGTGAGTACCTTTGAACATCCAAGGACCGGGCAGTCTTGGAAGAACGAGTTGATGGGTCTTTCGAAAATGCAGGCCAAAGTGTTCCTGTATTCCGGCGTTGTCTCATTCACGATCTTTGCTGTTTCCACTTCCGCGTCAGGTTTCCAGCAGAATCAGCCGGCCACCGCGCCACTAGATGAGTTGATAGCAAGAAGCAGTGACCACTCCGTTAATCAGCCTGCTGTGCCCACGGATGAAAAATCGAGCGTCGACCGAGAGATGGTTTCAGGAGTACTCATCCGGTCGCGGCGCAAGGCGGAAAGACCAGACTTCAATCGCGACATCTACTACAGAAACAAAGTTGAGCGCTCGCTGGAATCAGGCTGGCTGCCGTACAACATTCCTTTCGTATTTGACTTTCTCGTTGGCAGCCGATACAACTCATGGCCGCTGCACTACACGCTCGTGCCGAACATCGCATCCGTGCGTTGGCAACTCGACAATATCTGGGGATGGAAGATCTTTCGAGGCAATACAGACTTCTCGTTCAGCGGGTCATACACCGCAATTCCGCGCGGCGCTGAGACTCGTTACTTCGCATTCGACTACGGCATCCGTCGAAATTTTATTCCCCCGCGCTCTCGGATTGTTCCTTTCGTCGAGGGGCGCGGCGGAATCGGCAACATCAATGCCAAAGGACCGGAGGGCGTGTTGTATGCGCAAGGCCAGAACATGACCTTCACGTTGATGGTGGGCAGCGGCGCACGTTACAACTTCAGCCCTCGCTATTCTGTTTCAGCCGGAGTCTCATACATGCATGTCTCCAACTTCTATCTGTCGGAGCCACGGTACGAAGATTTCGGGATTAACGTCTACGGTCCTATGGTTGGCGTATACATGCGTCTCAGCAAGCCGAAGGAGCATGTGGCTCACTAGAAACAGAAATTCGAGATCGCGTCTGGCTCGATGGTCGGTGTGCGCATCCGGAGAAGTTCTACATTCACATCGCTCTGATTTCCGCCCACACGGCATCGTCGACCGGCAACCCAAGCCTGCGATTCTCTCCGCGAAGCCGGATTGTATTTTCGCCGGGATAGCGCACGGGGTTGTCGCTCTGAGCAGGCCGCGAGTGGTGAAGGGAATTGACGACCTCATCGGCGATCTGGTCGATTCGTTCCGCGTCGCCGAGCGTTCTCGGATCCATTGCGATAAACACCTGCGACAAACCAGTCTCGCGCAATGAGTCGTTCGCAATCTGATGTGTCGCCTTGCCGATCGAGGTTATCGCTGCAATCAGGTCAAGCATTACTGCAAGTCCCGATCCCTTCCAGAACCCGATCGGGAGTAACCGCTGCGAGCGCTCGATTGCGGCCGGATCGCGGGTCAAGTTGCCTTCTGTATCGAAACCGCCTTCGACCGGCAACTGTTCGCCGCGGCGGCGGTAGCTCTCGAGCGCGCCGTAGGAGAACTGGGACATCGCCATGTCAAGAACCACGTGTCCTTTGGCGCGCGGCACAGCGATGACAAGCGGGTTGTTGCCGATTGACGGTTCCGTTCCGCCCCATGGGGGCACGTTGGGCATTGTGTTGGTCCAGCAGATGCCGATTACGCCGGCATCCGCAGCCTGCCATCCGTATGTTCCACCGCGCATCCAGTGATTGGTGTTGGCCATTGCGATGCAGCCGATGCCATGTTCTCCGCTTAGCGTTATAGCTCGGGCCATCGCGGCGCATGCATTGAGGTTTCCTGGACCGCACTGACCATTCCACCGTTCCATTGCCGCGAAGCGAGATACGAGACGAGGCTCCGCTGCGGGGTTTACGCTGCCGTTGCGTACCATTGCGACGAAGCGCGAGAAGCGGTTCACGCCGTGCGAATAGACGCCGTCGCAGGTTGTCTCTGCAAATAACTGCGCGCAACGCTGCGCACGCTCGTCGCTGAAGCCGAGTGCGCGAAGGACATCTGACAGCCGGTTTCGGACTTCATCGAATGGGATTCTGATTATCAAGCCAACTGATTATTGATCGATGATCACTGTTGATTGTTCTTGTGGTAGTTCGGATAAACCGGTCGCTGCACCTCGTGCTCTGGTTGCTTCTTGAGCTCATCGAGGGCGAGAGAGACGGCCTTCTCCAACTGCGGATCATGACCTTCGCTGATCGCCTTTGGGTCTTGCTCAACAGCGTAATCCGGTTCGACGCCGTGGTTTTCCACGTCCCATTCGCCTTTGGGCGAGAAGAAAGCGACGCTCGGTGATGTTACGTGGCCGCCGTCCATCAGAACAGGAATCGGGCCGATACCGACCAGGCCGCCCCAGGTCCGCTTGCCGACGAGCGGACCAAGCTTAGCCTGTTTGAAAAGCCAGGGCAGGGCATCGCCCCCTGAGCCTGAGAATTCATTCGCGATCATCACCTTCGGTCCGTAGATGCCGGCGTTGGGCGTGTGCTCCACTCTTCCATAACGCGGAGCCCAGTACGACTCGATATGCCGGCCGAGGACCTCAATGAAGTAGTCAGCCACCTGGCCACCCCCGTTGAAGCGCTCGTCGATGATGGCGCCTTGCTTGTCAGTCTGCGCGAAGTAATAGCGATTGAAGTTGGTGAATCCACCTTGTCCGGTATCGGGAAGGTAGACATACGCGAGTTTGCCGCCGGAGAGCTGATCGACTTTCTTCTGATTGCCATCAATCCAGTCCACATTGCGCAGAGCCGCTTCGCTCGGAATCGGCGTCACGGAGATGTCACGAGCATTCTTCCCGTCAGCATTTCCGATGCGTACGCTGATCACCTTCCCGGAGGTGCCCTCGAGGGGCTGCTGGATATCCATGTCCGCAGTAAGTTCCTGCCCGTTCAGATCGAGTATGCAGTCGCCCACCTTGACGTTGAGTCCCGGTTGCGCCAGCGGCGCTTTATCGCGCGGGTTGAAATCGCCACCGGTGTAGATCTTGGCGATGCAGTAGCGGTTGCCTTTGATTTCGTAATCCGCTCCCAGCAGACCCCCCGGCACCTTCTTTGCATTGGGGATTTGACCGCCGTTTCCGCGCAGATGCCCGACGGAGAACGCGCTCAGCATCTCCTGAAAGATGTAGTTCAGATCCGCGCGCGAAGCGATCGATTGCACATAAGGTTCGAATTTCTTCTCGTCGGCTACTGTGTTTGTACCGTGGAAGTTCGGGTCGTAAAAGAAGGCGCGTTCGATGCGCCATACTTCGTGGTACATCTGCGCCCATTCGGCATGGGGATCCACGCGCATCTTTACGTCTGCGAACGACAGCACGCCCTCGCCGGCTTTGACTGGAGCGTTTGCAGGCACGATGACCCAGGTTGGCTTCGGCCCGCCACCGGGAGGCAAATCGCTGCCATCGGGACGGGGGTGTCCGAGAGCGAGCAGCATCTTCTCGGCATTTGCCGTGAGTTCAAAGTGCTCGACGTGGTCGGCAAGCTTCTCGGTCTTCCGCTCCTCCGGGGTCCAGCGGCTAAGGGTAGCTCCACCGCCGGTGAACCGCCCCGACTCTGCCTCCTCTGTGAAGTAAATGCTCTGCTTCAGACCGCCAGCCAGGCCTGTGTACACGCTTGCCGGTAATGGCATTGCGACTATACGTTTTTCGATCCCTTCGAGGTCGACCTTTACAGGTTTAGGCGGAGTTGATTTCGCACGCTTTTCGTCGCCGCTGCTTTCTTTTGCGTCGCCCGGCTTCTGATCGCCGTCTTTTTTCTCGCCGGATTTGTCAGCGTCTTTGCTCTTTTCGTCGGCTGGATTTTTCTCGTCATCCATCTCCGGCGCAATTGGGGAAGCAGTATCGGCCGCGAGCGTTGCGGCGTAGATGTGCGAAGTGACCTGATAGAGGTCGCTCGTCATATCGAGGCCGTCTGAGGTGGCCCCAGCATTCGTGCTCGCGACGAAGTAGAGATATTTACCCTCGCGATCGAACGCAGGCAGGCGCGAATCGCCCATCGAACTGGACACTTGTGTAGATTGGCCTGATTCCAGCGAGTAGAGGAAGATTGCGTGGAGATGGTTTGGCATCGATCGCGCGTAGGAGATCCACTTCGAATCCGGCGACCAGGCAAAGTCAAACTCTCCATTGGAGAATCCGCCATAGACATTCTTGTCGTTCACGACGGAGAGCTTTCCGTTCGTGGTGTCGAGCACATAGGTCTTCAGGTGATTGTCGAAGAACGCGATCTTCTTCGAATCCGGCGACCACTTGGTGCCGAAGTAGTAAGCGGGCTCCGAGCCCAGCGTGAACTTCTTTGCGGCCGTGGTTCCCGCAACTGCGTTTCCGGTCTGCGACGCGACGTGAAGCGCGTACATTCCCGACTCGTCGGAAAAGTACGCGATGGACTGCCCATCGGGTGACCACGCAGGTTCCCGCTCCATGGCTCCGGGGGTGTTTGTAATGTCGCGGGTGGGCCCATGTTTCACGGGCACGGTGAAGATATCGCCATGTGCTTCGATCACCGCGCGAAGTCCAGTTGGTGAAACTGTCGCATTTTCCAACTCTTCGCCGACGCTTTCAAAGCGCGATCGCACCTCAGGCATGTCGGCGTCGATTTCGATCGGGACGAGTTTGCTGGTTCCGGCCTTGGTGTCGTAGAGATAGATCTCGCCGAGCCGGTCGTATACAAGAGTGTCGCCCTCGGCCTGCAGCGATCGGATATCCGGCCCATCATTCGCGAAGGCTTCTACTGCCTTCTTCGAGTCCGGATCATAGACGAAGATCGTCGCTTTGCCTTTGCGGGCTGAAAGGAAGTAGATCTTGTTTCCGACAAACACCGGCGCGAAGTCAGACGATGTTTCGTGCGGGATTTGAACTGATTCAAGCCCGGGTAGCGTCGTCACCCAGATCGTACTGGCACGTCCGCCGTGATAGTTGCCCCATGACACGTAGGACATGTAGTCAAAGCCATACGCAGGCGGCAGCGGAGAATATGCGATCTGCTTCCCGTCAGCCGAAAACTTGCCCTGGTACGCCATCGGCAACGGCAGCACTTTGGCGATGCCGCCCTTTGCGGGAACTTGATAGAGCTGGGTGTAGCGGCTTTGAGAAATCCGTGTTGACCGGAAGACGATGTTGTTGCCATCGGAGGTCCACGCCACAGCAAAGTCCGCTGCAGGGTGATAAGTGACTCGGAAGGGAACTCCACCTTGGGCAGGAACCGTAAATACGTCGGTGTTGCCGTCGTAGTCGCCTGTGAAAGCGATCGTGCTTCCATCCGGGGAAAACACGGGATCCGTTTCGATGCCGACACCGGTCGTCAGTCGCCGTGCCACTCCACCGGCGCGCGGCACTGTCCACAGATCGCCCGCATAGCCGAATGCGATCAGGTCCTTGCTCAAGGCGGGGTGCTGGAAGATATGTGGCTTAGTGGCAGCTTGGGCCGCAGCCGATCCGACATTCCATTCCGTTGCGATGAGAAATACAAAAAGGCAGGCAAACAGAGCCAGACGTGGCGTACGCATCAGGGATCCCTCCGGGAATGCCCGGCATCAGCCCGTCACTACAGGTGATCCCGGTTGAGAACAGCAGGATTGCCACAACATCTTACAGCCCCGGACGTCCTGGCCTCTCATCCAGCGTGACGAGGGATGTCTTGGCAGCAGCCGCAACCCTCGCCTCGCCACGTGCGACGACCTTCGATGAGAAGAATGGGGACCGCGGCGAGGGCCGCTACCGTGTCAACCCACCGGATCTGCCAGGCAGCGAAAGCGACCAGACCAATCAGGGTCACGCAAGCCAAATAAGCACAGGTCGCCGATTGTGTTGCATCCGCTGCGAGCGCCCGGTTGTTGATCCGCCGCGCCTCACGACGTTTCATCCATGCAAGCAGCGGCATCACGATCAAGGCGAGAACGGTAATTGCAATTCCGAGCCGACTGATCTCCATCTCTCGTGTCCGACTCAGCCAGGCAATTGCCAAAACCACTCCGGCAAGGGCAAACAGCAGCGTCCCGGCTGCTTTGTCAGCGTGAGCTTTTGTGAGAGGAAACTGCGGGACGAACTGCAGCAGAACGACAACAGCCGACAGCAATTCGACTATGCTGTCTGATCCGAATGCGAGCAGCGCCACGCTATGTGCCTTCGCAGCCGCCCAGAGAGATACTCCACATTCGACCGTCATCCATGCGATCGTGATCCACTGCAGCCACGCAACGGTCGACGGCAGCGATCCTGGATGCGTGGTGCTTCCGGAGTCGGGCACGCACGACCCGCAGCAGTCGACCGCGCCAGCTTGAGTTTCAGATTGCATACGCCGATCCGGGAAGGAGGATATCAATGACGGTCAGGCTCATAGGCAGGGCGCTTGGGGCGCGGCGAGACCTGCTTTGTTACTGGCTGGCCGCCACTGCTTGCGCTGGTTGCGTCGACGGTGCTGCTGGAAGTGATGCTTGTAACCACCGGATGTTTATTGCCGCCGGCATAACGGGTATCGCTCGACTCCACATCAACCACGACCGGCTGATTGTGCGCAGCCTCCTGATTCTTGTCTGAGAAGAACTGAGTGTCGGTTGCGGAACCGTTGATAACGTCAACTTTCAGTTGTCCCGGCATGGGCTTTGGCTCGTTCCCCGCCATTGCCGATTTGTCGATGCAGACGTGACGGACCTGGGTACCATTGATCACGTCAAGACCGATCTGAGAGTCGGGGCAGCCCCCGGCGCGTTTCGCGGCTTTGCGGGTCGCAGTCTTGCGATGATGTCGCGACTTATGTCTGGTTGATGTCTTATGCGGAGTGGGCGCCTTGGTTTGTTTAATGACGCTTGGCTGTGCGGGCTTCTGAGATGTGGTCGGTTGAGACTGCTGGCCTGCCACGATGAGTGGTGCAAGGACCAACGGAAGGCAAACTGGAATCAGCCGCATCCTTGGCCTCCTTTGTTCTTCATTCGAAACCACGCGGGAACCGGGGTAAAACCACAGCACCTCAGAAGTCCAAACTGTATGTTCGACGCGCTTAGTCCTTCAGCGTTACCGTAATCTTCCGCGCGTCTCCACCGGCTGAGGCAATGGCGATCTCTCCGGTCGCCTTCTTGCGGATGCTCTTGAACTTCTCGCCCCATTCCACCAGCACCAGCGCATCCGGGGTCAGCAACTCATCCACGCCGAGGGATTCAAGTTGCCGCTCGCCCTCAATCCGGTACACATCCAGATGAAAGAGCTTGAGCGGCTTGCCATCGCGGGTACCGTCGTATTCATGGAGCAGCGTAAAGGTGGGGCTTGTCACTTCATCGGGCTCGGCGGCATCAAGCGCCTGCGCAATCCCTTTCACCAGCGTTGTTTTGCCCGTACCCAGGTCACCGCGAAGAATCAGCAGTTGCGGAGGCGCAAGCAGATGCACCAGCTTGCGACCGACATCGACCGTGTCGGAGCCGCTCTGTGTTACGAACTCGTGAATGCGACCCTCGGCCACCGGCGCTTCCTTGCTCATCCTGCCGTCTCCGCGGAGTGCCTCTCCGGCAGCCCCTGCAACCAAACATACCCTCTTTGACCATTTTTGGAAAAGCGATTTGGGCGAAAACGAAATGCCTGCGGGAAATGACTGAAGCTGTCCGTGGCCAGAACTGTATGTTCATCCGCATCAAGGACCGCAAGATCGGCCGCAAGTCCGTGCAGATACACCGCCGACTCAACCGCATGCGCAGGATCATCCGGGAATTGCGCCAGCAGTCCGGCAATCACACCTGTCAGCACGTCGCCGCTGCCGCCCTTCGCCATTCCGGGGTTTCCCGAGGTGTTTACAGCCACGCGACCGTCCGGATGCGCGATCAGCGTGCGAGAGCCTTTCAGCACAAGCGTGACGCCACTATCCCGTGCAAAGCCGCGGGCCGCATGGAGGCGATTGGATTGGACGTCGGCGGTGGTTTTCTGTGCCAGACGGGCCATCTCTCCCGGATGCGGCGTTAACACGATGGTGCGTCCGGATTTGCCAATCTCGGCCATCTTCTCCATCAGCGAGGGATTCGCAGCCAGCGTGTTCAAACCATCGGCATCGATTATCAAGGGCAGCTTCGTGTCTGAAAGTACCGCCTCGAGCAGGATCTCGACTCCCGGGCCCTGGCCCAGCCCCGGACCCACTGCAAGCACGGTGATCTTTTCAATCATTTTCTGAAAATGTTGGGCAGTGATTCCGTTGCTCGCCAGTTCGCCGGAAGGACTCGCCATCATTGGATGAGTCATGAGCTCTGGCGCAAAGGCAGAGACCTGTGCGGCTATAGGACCGGGCACAGCCGCCGTAACCAGACCGGCTCCGACGCGCATTGCCGCAATGGACGCCATTGCGGGTGCACCCGACTTTCCGGTTGAGCCGCCGATCACGAGTACGTGACCGTACTTGCCTTTGTTGGCATCGGCTGCGCGAGGCTGCTCCAGGAGGCTGTGCGCGCTGCCGGCCCATTCAATCCTCTGTTCCGAATTGATTGCCTCGTCCGGTGACCCGATCGGAGTCACGACGATTGGCTGATACCACCGGCGCGTCAGTTCGCCAAAGACATGGGCCGGCTTCGGGGCAGTAAATGTGATGACGGCGTCAGAAGGAAACGTCTTGTCTTGTACCTTGCTACTGGTGGAATCCGCCGACCAGCCCGACGGAAGATCGACAGAGAGAAACGGGGCTTTGCTTGTGCTCGCCCATTCGAGCGCCGCCTCAGCAAGACCTCTCATCGGCGGCTTGAATCCCGTTCCCAGAACTGCATCTATGATCAGATCCGTTTCCAGCGCACCATTGTGCGTGCGCAACTCCGCAGCGGAATTGACTTCGTAGATGTAGCGGTTCGGCGAAACGCTCAATTCACGCCAAGCGGTGGCTGCGTCGCCCTTCAACTCGTATTGCGATCCGAGCAACAGCGTCGTCACTTCGAGACCGGCCTTCGCGAGCAGACGCGCTGCCATCATGCCGTCGCCGCCGTTATTGCCCTTTCCGCACAGGACCGTGACTCTCCGCGCGTGGGGGAACTGCTCACGAGCGAACCCATCCACAGCGGCCGACGCGGCACGCATGAGCTCGATTGACGGCACGCCATGGCGCTCCGTCGTCACGCGATCGCACGCCTGCATCTCCTCTGCGCTCAAAACCTTCATCGCAACTATCGTAAAGCTTCGAAGTGCGCTGGAGTGTGACCGGTGAACATCGAAGAGATTGGTCCCAAGAGGTTTCGGTGAATCTCAGCTATTGCCGATTTGCTCAAGGTATCGTCGCGCAGTTGAAGAATCGAGTTCATCCAGGGGCAAGGAGATCAATCGGTCGATACGGCGGTTAAGGATTACAAATGCCTGGTGAAATGCTTGCGCAACCTCCTCAGGAGTTCCTTTTACCGCTGCGGGATCGGCGACTCCCCAATGCGCCGTCATTGGCTGTCCAGGCCAATACGGACATTGCTCTTGCGCTGCGTTGTCGCAGACCGTGAAGACGAAATCGAGATGCGGCGCTTCCGGTCCGGAGAATTCATCCCAGGACTTGCTTCGGAGCCCTTCAGTCGAGATTCCGGCAGACTCGAGTTGTTGCAATGCCTCCGGCCTGGGCTGTCCAGTTGGGTGGCTCCCGGCACTATAGGCTTTGAAAATTCCTTTTCCCTTATGGTTCAGAATTGCCTCAGCCATAATGGATCGGGCCGAATTCCCCGTGCACAGGAAAAGTACGCTGTATCGCAGCTGCATTTCTACGCTTTCGCTCGCGTCGAAACGGTCGTGCAGCAATCCGAATCGCAGAAGGCGGCCTTTGGCTTGGAAGCGCGGATGAATCCGCTCATGAACTTCTTGTGAACAAGCGGAGCGATCGAGTCGACGTCCACTCCCGCTTCGGTCAGAAACTGCCGCGCATCTTCGACATCGTACTCGCGCGTTGGCTCGATCGAGACATCCTCAAATCCTGCGCTCTTTAACTTCGCGATGTAATCGTTCTCCTCGAGGGCGCCGGCAATGCAGCCCACCCAGAGCAGCATGCTTCTTCGCACCTCATCAGGCACTTCACCTCGCACAACCACATCCGAAACGGCGAATCGGCCGCCCGGTTTCAGAACACGAAATGCCTCGCGCAGGACCTTGTCCTTGTCGGCCGACAAGTTGATCACGCAATTCGAAATCACAACGTCTACTGCGTTTTCCGGCAGAGGAATGTTCTCGATTTCGCCCTTCAGGAATTCAACGTTCTCCACGCCCGCCTGCCGCTGATTTTCGCGTGCCAACGCCAGCATTTCGTCGGTCATGTCCAGGCCGTAGGCCTTTCCGGTGGGACCGACACGCTTTGCCGATAGCAGCACATCGATACCGCCGCCCGATCCAAGATCCAGCACCACGTCGCCGGGCTTCAAATCAATCAGCGCCGTCGGATTTCCACATCCAAGAGAAGCCAGAACGGCCTTTTCCGGAATCAGCCCCTTCTCATCCCCGCTGTACAAATTTGTGGTGATGGGATCGCAGCAACGCAGGCCCGGATCGCAGCAGGCCTGCACGCTCCCTGATTCCGCAACAGCCTTCGCAGCACTCCCGTATTTCTGCCTGACTTCTTCCTTCACTGAACGATCCGCGCTCATTTTGGCGTCCTCATATACGCTTGCACGAATGTATTCTTTTGCGAACATATCTGTCAAGGCGTATATAATGGCTTGGTGGCTCGATCTGCACCGAATCCTGACCTCACGCCGCTCTTTGCGGCTCTGGCCGATCGCACTCGTCTGCGTCTACTAAACCTGATGAATGGGCGCGAGGTGTGTGTGTGCTATTTCGTCGAGATCCTGCGTCAAAGCCAGCCGAAGATCTCCCGGCATCTCGCCTACCTCCGCCGCGCCGGAGTCGTGTCCGCTCGCCGAGAGGGGAAGTGGATGCACTACAGTATCGAGCGGCCCACCGAACCGGGCGCACTCGCTATTCTCGAAGCTACCCTGGAGTCTTTCAGCAGCGATGGCCAGATGCAATCAGACCTTGCTCGTCTCACCAAAGCATGCTGCCAGCCTCGTACTTTCGTTACCCTGCGCGGCGCGCCGGCGCCCACGCGCGTTGCAGTTCAAACTGTCTGATCCTGGCTCCTGCCGGGAGGTAGAAATTACCGCCCTGGTGAACTTCTTTCCTTCTGCAAAAAGAATCGGTAATCGCAAGGTGCGCCGAATTCAACTACTTACCTTTCCTGTCTGTCTGGACCTAAAAATGCTCATTGCTGAGTGAACAGCCGGATCATCTTCTTCGGAGGCACTCATGAGCGAACTTGCTTCCTCACAGCCATCAGCCGGGTCCCGACGACTTGCCCCCTATGCAGCCGTCGCAATCATTGGGCTCGCCATTGGTGGCTATGCCATCCACGAACACAGCACGGCGAAGGAACTTGCAGCTGAGAACGCGCAACAAAACGCGGCGCTGAATACCACTCAGCGTCAGCTCAGCGACCTTGCCACGCGCGTGAACGAACTCGCTGCCGTCAATGCGGCGCAGGCATCGCTCAATCCTCCCGCACCGGCTCCTGTTCGCGTAGCCGGGTCGCCTAAATTGGCGGGCAAGCACGCAAGAGTAGATTCGCGCTACAAGAAGCTGCAGGCTCAGCTCGACGCGCAAGGCAAGGTTATCGAGCAAAACCGAAAGGATCTGGAAGGCACACTAGCCAGCACTCGTACAGAGCTTTCCGGATCTATTGCACATACGCATGACGAGCTTGTTCTTCTCGAGAAGAAGGGCGAGCGCAATTTCGCGGAATTCGACCTTGCGAAAACAAAGCAGTTCAAGCGCGAGGGCCCTCTCGAGATTCGTCTGAAGAAAGCTAACAACAAGCATCAGTACGCTGACCTTGAGCTGATGGTGGATGATCGAAATCTGTCGCAGAAGCATGTGAACCTTTATCAGCCAGTGATGTTCTATACCCCTGACAGTCCTCAGGCAGTGGAGATCGTCATCAACGAGGTCAGCAAGGATCACATTCACGGATACGTGAGTGCGCCGAAATACCGCAAGTCGGAACTGGCTGCGATGGCTGCGCCCGCTGACAGCGCTGCGTCAGCCACCGGCGACGCGGCTGCAGATCAGTCTTCGCAACGGAAAAAGCTGCCCCTTCCTCAGCCTCAACCTTAAAAATGCATAGATAGATTAGAGAGACTCAGACGGGGCGGCCTTGCTCAAGGAGGCCGCCTTTCTGCTTCTGCGCGCAAGGGCATTTACGAGGCCTGACTGAGGGAGCGAAAGAAGAACTCAGCGGTTTTGGTCGAGCTGCCACATCTCGCTGACAAGCAGGCCGGCGAGGGAACCTTCCTGATGGGCAAGAAACCATCCAGATCGAGCGAGAGCAGCGCGATGGTTGGGAAGATGGCGGATGCGAAGATTTGTGAGCAGGCCAAAGGCAAGATAGAGAGCAGAGATCAGTGGTTGCGCAATTGCGAGTCCGAAGAAGTTGGATGGGATTGCAAACTCGGAGATTACCCATACAACGCCCGGACTGACGTGATGGCGAAGTCGGCAGGCCAGGTTTTCGATTTCAGGATCCGTGAAGCAATCGAGAAAGAAGTGCGTGGCGATCAGATCGTAGTCGCGCCGCCGGGGATGGAATGTGCGAGCGTCTCCAATGTCGACGCGGACGCGGTGGGCGGGTGTGCGGCTCGCGAGTTGGTGCAGCATGACCTCGCTGGCATCGACAGCGTCAACCTCCACACCGATGTTTGAACGCATCAGGCAAGCCGTAAACCGGCCGTCCCCATCGCCGAGGACGAGAGCATTGCGACGCTGCCTAAGGCGCGATAGAAACGCACAGCGGCAACGCTGGAGGAACGGGCCAAAGGTGAGCCACTCCATCCAACGATAGACACGCGCAAGACGGTTGAAATCCGGCGTGGTGGAACTTACACCTTCTGAGTTCAATTCGATTTCATTGGCGATGGTTGTCATCCTGGCAGCACTCCGCGGATGAGCAGGAAAGCAGGCATCAGCAGAACAAGATCGGCGAGAGCACGCAACGTGACCGGAGTGAATCGATCGCGATGATTATGCAATGCAAGGAGCAGTAATGCGCTTAGAGCCGCGGAACTGAGCAGGGCTGACGTGGGTGCGAGCGAGGATGGAAGTACAACCGCAATCGCGAGACCAGCGAGAGCGAAGGCAATGGCGGAGGCAGGGATAGCTATGGAAGACTGTTGCGATTCCCAGCTGGAAATGGCAGCGCAGTTCAGCCATGCGAGGACAGCGAGAGAGGCCAGACTGAGAACAACGGGCCACGCTGATGCGTCAGGACTGAGGCGCGTGAGCGTAGGAGCGGCGCATCCGGTGCCGAAAAGGGCTCCAACGAGCATCTCCTTTGAACAGATCAGGCGAATCCAGCGGGGGAGTCGAGCAGCAGTATGCACTCCGGAAAAGTATGCAAGCGCGGCAGCGGCGATAAGAGAGTCGTGCTGCTGTGCCGCCCTGGGCATCAATTTGATAATGAGCGCGACAGATCCAGCGGCCGTGCAGAATGCCAATGGGAGGAAGACGCGACGATGCCTCCAGTGAAAATGATGGCGTTCACGCAAGAGTGCAGGAGTGTGTGAACGAACAGCCGAACGCGCGTCAAGAACGCGATCCAGAACGTAGACGGTCCAAGTACCGATAGCGAGCAGGACTGCGATCCACGGTTCGAGATGAACCTGAACTGAGCGCGCAATCACCAGAGCCCATACGACTGCGACCGTGGGGGCATCGATGCTGGCGAGGTGCCAGAATGCTAAAACGTGAACTGCATGTACACGCTGTGCAGTGCGAGGCAGGGAGTCGGATTGTGCAGGAGGGGCAGTGACGAGGGAAGTAGCCACAACTCCGATTTTAGAACCGGCATTCTGTAGAACTAAGACGCCATCTCCCAATTGGAATCTTGCTCTAGATCGTCGAGGACGGGTTCAGAGGCCGCTTGGGCGAGTTCCGAGGCCATTGCGCGCTGGAGATCGGTGACACGGCGATCGAGGATCGTTCTGAGTTCAATCAAGGATGGGTCGTCGGCCTCGACGCCAGCCGTTCGCTGAACGTTCTCCATGGTTGCGCGAAGTACCTCGATCAGGTTGGGCGTGTAGGTCCGATTCACAATTAGTGAGATTCAGAAAACCTGCGAAGTTTTGCCAGAATTCGGGCTGATCAGGTATGTACCGTTCCACATGCTGGAGACAGCGACGCGGCGACAGTTGTGTAGGGCATCGGTTCGGCGAGGGACAGCGAGAATCGGACGGGGTGTGCCGCGAGCTTAGTCGTCAAGGCTCTCGTCGTCTTCGTAGAAGCCGCGATTCTCGAGCATTGCGATCCGCTTGCGCAGAGTGTGCTTGAACTCCAGCACCCCAGGCTGCAACTGGTCGAGCCCCTCGGTCTCTTCCACGCACTCGATGTTGGCTCGAAGCGTTTCGGCCAGATAGATTGTGGTGAACACCTGCATGATCGTACTCACAATGGTCCCACAATTCTGGTCGATCTGAGCGTCCCGGTTAGTGACATTCGTCACTTCGGTTCGCCCGGGGCAGATGCGCAGTCGGACGGCATGGCCCAAACTGCTGCGGAAAGCGCGGCAGAGGAGCCTGAAGATGGAGAACAGTGTCTACCTGCCAGCGGCGCGAGAAGGATCTCGAGGGGGGAACCCAAGTTTAGATTTCTCCGGGAGCCTGTGCAGTTTCATTCGCGAGGGAATTGATGGCACCCGTGATGCACCTTTTCAAATCCGTCACTGTCTTGCCATCTTTTCCCGGGTAGATTGTGTGCTCTAGGAGGTACAAGGTGCTTTTAAGGATTTCTATAACGTTCAACGGAATTTCGTATGGCATAGCCTTTCACCATTAGATCAATTTCGTGGAACTACAACCTAAGCATAATAGATGCAGCGCTACCGGGGGCTGGTTTGCTGTATATCTGACGAAAGAACAAGTTGTTGCTCCGACAGTTATCCACTGATTCGAATGCGTTTTCTCAAGGCGACGGTTGCAGCGCGGTGACAGCGCAGGCACAGGGTGCGGATGTTGGAGAGATCGCATTCGCCACCCCCATGAATGACAGGCACGATGTGATCGGCATCCCAAAGGGATTTGCGCGAACGGGTTCGTAGCCCCCAGTGCTGAAGAAGCATCGCGCGACCAGGGCCGCGCGAAAAACGGAGCTTCCTGGCGGCGGCAATCGTGTCGATACCGCAACCCGCACAGATGCCGCGATCTCGCTCAAACACTTGTTCGCGGAGATATGAGGGCTGGGTTCTCAGCTTCCACTCGTGGACACAAAACTCGGAACAGAAGGTGTATCGGCCCCTTGGAACCTCGAGAGAGCACCATCGGCACAGGCCGCGGCCGTTAGGACCGCGGGGCACAGATTTGCGGTTGACCCAACCGCCCTTCATGACTCGCACGGTGCTCACAAGTTCGTTTTTAAACCGTAGAAGCGGTTTGGGACGCGGCGAAGGATGAGGCAGTACAAAGTTTGGCAAGTTACGGGGCGCGATGGAGGTGAGTGGCAGCGCTGGAGGAATTCAGTGCATCAGAACTGCTCGTGGGCCCCGCGCAATCAACCGTAGCGGCAGAAGATTTGCTAAGACGGGGTACCGCGCCTGTGGGTTCCGATCTGGCGATGCCCCGCGCCATGATCGTGGTGGCTCACGCAGACGATGAAACTATCGCATTGGGTGCACGAATAGAGCGATTCTACGAAGCACATTTCATTCACGTAACGGATGGCGCTCCGCGGAACGAGCAGGATAGCCGGGCACATGGTTTTCGCAGCCTGGACGACTATCGGCAGGCGCGGGTTCAGGAGTTGGCGGGAATGTTCGGCGCTGCGGGGTTGAACTGGGGGAGCCGGGTCTGCCTCGATTTTCCGGACCAGGAAGCGAGTCTGAATCTTTCCGGGATCACACGCCAAGTTGCACAGCAGATTGCTGACCATCAGCCGGAGATCATATTCACTCATCCGTACGAAGGTGGACATCCGGATCATGACGCCTGCGCATTTGCGGTGCACCACGCGGTGGATCTGAATCGCCTCAGCGGAGGCGCGAGGCCGCTGATTCTGGAGGCGCCTTTCTACCACGCGGGGCCGGACGGATTTGAGGCGGGAACCTTTCTAAGGCGTGATGGATGGATGCCCGAGATGTTTTATGAGCTCTCTGAAGCGGAGAAGAAACGAAAGCACAAGCTGGTTGGGCACTTCGCGACCCAAAGGGAAACGCTGAAGAATTTTCATGATACGACCGAGAGGTTTCGCATTGCACCTGTCTACGACTTCACGATGCCTGCTCACGAAGGGAAGCTGCTCTACGAGCATTATCCGTGGGGAATGACCTCGGAGCGATTCTGCCGGCTCTCACAACAAGCTGAGGCGGAGCTTCACGATGAAGCTGGAGAGCAAGCGTGACTACGGTCTTAAGCATCGCCTATCCATTTGCACCGGTGGGACCGAACCTGGTCGGAGGTGCGGAGCAGATACTGTGGGATCTGGATCAGGCGCTTGTCGCGGCAGGAAACCGCTCGCTCGTGGTGGCGTGCGAGGGATCAAGGCCCGCGGGGGAGTTATTTCCGGTGCGCCTGCCGCAGAACGGAACACTGGATGAAGCGGACCGGGAATGGTGCCGCGAGCAGTTCCATGATGCTGTGAATCGCGCGCTTGCGTCGGCGCGTGTGGATGTTGTGCACGTGCATAGCATGGATCTATACGAATACGAATTTCCGCGCGAAGTGCCGCTCTTAATTACGCTGCATCTTGCCATCGACAGGTGTGCTCTGGAGGCACTCGGCAGATATCGGGATCGAGCCCACTTTTGCTACGTGTCTAACAGCCAGAGAAGGAGTGGGCTCGCTGCGTTTGGCGATGCTCCGGTAATTGAGAACGGGGTTGAGATTCGGCCGTTAAATCATGACGGCAAGAAAGATTTTGCACTGGTAATGGGGCGCATCTGCCCGGAGAAGAATGCTCATAGCGCCCTTGAAGCAGGAACAAAGGCGCGGGTTCGTGTGGTCATCGGCGGACAGGTGTACCCGTACCGCACGCACCAACGGTACTTCGAAGAGAAGATCGAGCCGCAACTGGAAAGAAGCAGCCCTCCTGCGGATCATCTGTTTGCTGGGCCGCTCTCTCCGGAGCGCCGACGGCAGATGCTGGCGGAGGCGAAGTGCCTTCTGCATCCAACGCTCGCGCCAGAGACAAGCTCTCTTGTGGCCATGGAGGCACTGGCTGCGGGAACGCCAGTGATCGCGTACAGGTCGGGAGCATTGACCGAAATCGTTGAGGACGGCGTGACGGGGTTTCTGGTGAACGATGTGGACGAAATGGCGGATGCGATCAAAAAGGTGGACGCGATTTCACCTGCGGCGTGCCGTGAAGCCGCGGAGAGACGTTTCTCGCAGCAGCGGATGATCGAGCGGTACTTCGACCTTTATCGCCGGATTCTTGCGGAAAGGCCCAGGTGCTGTGCGATTGCCGCCGACTGAATATCGTTTGCTGAGGACTACGGAAGAGCTGAGCAGTTTCGTTCCTGCCTGGCGGCGTTTGTGGAAACGCGATCCGAGCGCCATGCCATTTCACGGCCCTGAATGGCTGGTGCCGTGGTGGCGGGAGTTCGGCAACGAGCAATTGTGCGGGGTGGTGATCGAGCGAGAACGCGAACCGATTGGGTTTCTGCCGTTTTACGTTTTTTGCGACATCACGAAACGCCAGAGGCAACTTCTTCCTCTTGGCATAGGAACTACAGACTATCTGGATGGTGTGTTTGCGCCGGAATGCAAGTTGGAGGAGATTCTTGGAGCTGTAGAGTTTCTCCGGGGCGAGGCGACACACGACGAGTTTCGTGCAACGCAGTTGCCGGCAGGTTCGAAGCTGCTGGAGGCAGTGAGACAGGGATCAGGATGCAGAGAGCAGAGATCAGCTGATCTTGACGCACTGTTTTATGTTTCGCAGTCGGATGGATGTTCGCGGATGCCAGCGATGAAGATGTCGGAATTGCCGCGGAAGATTCGACGAAATGCGATGTACTACCGGAATCGGGCGCAGAGACGTGGAAGGCTGGAATTTGTCCAGGCAGGGGAGTCGGATTGGGAAGCGATCTTCGAGGAGTTGCGACGCCTGCATGGGTTGCGGTGGCAGACCCGTGGCGAAGAAGGTGTACTCGTGGATGAACGCGTTGTGCGGTGGCACCGCGAATCGATTCCGAAGTTGCTGCGAGCAGACTCTTTGCGATTGATGGCTTTGAAATTGAATGAACAAGTGATCGGAGTTCTCTATTCCCTGATCGATCCGGTGAGGGATGGGCGGACGCAATACTTTTACGTTACGGCCTATTCGCCCGAGTACGCGGACCTCAGGCCTGGTACGCTTCTGATCGCGTACGCCGTTGAGCGTGCGGCGCAAGAGGGAGTGCAGACTATCGATATGCTGCGGGGCGACGAGAGCTACAAGCAGATCTGGCACATGGAAAAGGTGCCGACGTGGTGTGTGACGCAGTTCGCGACTGATAGACGCGAGTCAAGGCAAGAAGAGACGGCTGCCTGACCGTCTCCTCGGCTTGGAATGATTCCTTACTTTGATCCACGGGGTGCCTGTGACTGATCGTCTCCCCGGACGCGGTTTGTATCGCGAACGGTTTGAGTTTCGTCGTCATTCTTGTCCGACGGCGGTTTGTCAGGCCCTCGCTGCTTGTTCGGATCAGGCTCGGGTGGAATCTTCATCTCGTAATGCAGGGGATCGGGCGGCTGCTCTGGCATGGGCAGTTCTCCTCCTGGAAAATTTGATGCGCGGAGCAGTTGTTACTTCGCAGAGGATTTGGCTTTCTGAAGATCCTTCGCGCCGGTAAGGTGTTTTTCCAACACTGGGATGGCTGTTTGCGCATACGACTTGAGCGCATCATTCTGCCCATCGGAGGCTTCTTTCTTATAGGCCTCGAGAGCCTTGGTGTGCCCCGCAACCATTTCCTGAGCATATTTGTGATCGAAGGCGGCGCCCTTCAGCTTCTGAAAGGGTGCGAGCATCCTGTTGTGTTCGGCGTCGATTGCGTTGGGCACGTTGATGTTCGCCTGCTTCGCAGCCGTGGAGAGCTGCCCGTAGTCGGTGGTGTGATCGGTGACGAGTGTCGCGGCGTAGTCCTTCACTTCCTGGGCTGACGCGGCGTTAGCCGCGAGCTGTCCGAGGTTGGCTTCCATCATGTCGGTCTGCGCGGCGAATTCGACGAATTGCTGATCTGTCATTGCTTTACCCGCAGTTGCTTTCTTCTGAGCGAGAACGGGTAGGGAGGTAATGGCAAGACAGCAGACGGCGGCGAGTGTACGCTTCATGAGTTTCTCCTCATTGAGATTTGGATTCGCGGACGTTCTGAGCGCGGTGAACGATCGGATTGCATGGTGAACTGGTTCACTGGATTGTTTGGCGGCAGCAGGACGCAAGTACAGTGGCTGGCAAGCATGTGTCGGCGAATTGGATGCTAATCAGTAAAGAGAGTATGTTTGCGCCGGACTTAAGGTGCCCGGAATCCAGGCTAGTCGGCTGCGTGAGCTGGCTCGGCTGCGTTCTTGCGAGGACGCAGACGCCGTGCCGATGGCGCAATTTCTTTGGCCCTGGGGATGGCGCTCACATCCGCTTTACCTTCGGCGAGCTTGATCAGGAAATCCTGAGCAGAGAAAGATTGACCCTCTTTCGAGGCTGAGGCTCGGCGGTAGGTGCCATCGGATTGCTGGAGTCGTGCCTTCACTGTATCGGCAAGGTAGGCGGGAAGGATCTCGTCGTGGATGCGAGCCTTGACCGCTGGATCTCGAACTGGGAAGACGACTTCGCAGCGTTCAAAGAGGTTGCGCGGCATCCAGTCGGCTGAGCCGAGGTAGATCTCGTCGTCACCGCCGTTGGCGAAGTGAAAGATGCGGGAGTGCTCGAGAAATCGGCCAACGATGGATCGGACTCGAATGCGGCTGGAAAGCCCGGGTACACCCGGACGAAGTATCGAAAGGCCTCGGATGATGAGATCGACCTGAACGCCGGCATTGGAGGCGTCGTAGAGGGCCTCGATGACGCTCGGTTCGAGGAGCGCATTCATCTTGGCAACGATATGTGCAGGCCGGCTGGCGCGGGCGTGTTCCATTTCGCGGCGGATGAGGCGAAGGAAGCTCTCGGCCATCGTGAGGGGAGCCACAAGCAGGGGACTGTAATCGTCGATCTCGGCGTGCGCTGTCAGGTAATTGAACACCATGTGCACGCGCTCGGTGATCTGCGGATCGCAGGTGAGGAGGCTGAGGTCGGTGTAAAAGCGCGCGGTGATGGGATTGTAGTTTCCGGTGCCGAGATGGCAGTAGCGCCGAGTTACCCCGTCCTCGTCGCGGCGGACGAGGAGGGCGAGCTTGCAGTGAGTCTTCAGGCCGACAACACCGTGAAAGACCTGAACGCCGGCGTCTTCCATGTTTCGGGCCCAGCGGATGTTAGAGGCTTCATCGAAGCGGGCCATAAGCTCGACCACGAGGGTAGCCTCTTTAGTGGCGGCTGCTTCGATAAGCGCTGAGAAGACCGGCGAGTCCTGGCTGGTTCGGTAGAGAGTCTGCTTCATGCTGACGACGGCGGGGTCTTCAGCACCCTGCTGGATGAAGTCGACGACTGCGTCGTAAGAGTCATAGGGATGGTGCAGGAGAACGTCGTGCTGGCGCAGCTCGTCGAAGATGTTGGTCGATTTACGACTGAGGTGAAGCGCTCGCGGCGTGAAGGGCGGGTATTTCAGGTCGGGACGGTTGATGTCGCTGTAGAAGAACATCACGCGGGAGAGGTTGACCGGCCCTTCGCCGCGGAAGACCTGATCCTCATCGAGTTCGAAGTTGACGCGTAGGCGCTCGACGATCTCGGGGTCGGCCCCGGCTTCGATCTCCAGGCGCACGGAGTCACCTTTTCGGCGATTAGTGAGTTCGACGCGAACGGTTTCGAGGAGAGAGCGCGCTTCTTCCTCCTCGATGTAGAGATTTGAGTTTCGGGTCACACGGAAAGCTACGCGGGACTGCACTTCATAGCCGCGGTACATGCCACCGAGATTCTGGGCGATGAGGTCCTGAAGGAGCAGGTAGTCGAATTTGCCGTCCTCGGCTGGAAGACGAACAAATCGGGGGAGCGCACGTGGAACGGTAACGACGCCGAGAACCAGCGGACCGGAGGTCTTGCGCTTGCGGCGAAGGAGCAGCGCAAGGCATAACGCCTTATTCAAAACGCGCGGGAAGGGATGCGCGGGATCGATAGCGATTGGAGTGAGAAGAGGGTCAACATCGCGCTGGAAGTAGGACTGGGCGTAGGCGCGCTGATCGGCATCGAGTTCCTCCCATTCGAGTAACCGGATGCCCTGTTTTCGGAGTTCGGGTAGAAGGAGATCATTCCAGCAACGGTACTGGGCTTCGACGAAGCTGTGGATCTCGGTCGTGAGAGCGGCGAGAGACTCATCGGGGCGAAGGCCGTCGTAACCGGGTTCACGATACCCGTCCTCGATGCGCTGCATGAGACTGGCTTGGCGAATTTCGACGTACTCGTCGAGATTGGAACCGGTGATGGCAAGAAACTTGACTCTTTCGAGGAGGGGATTGGTCGAGTCTTCAGCTTCTTCGAGGACGCGGCGATTGAACTGCATCCAGGAGTGATCGCGTCCGGTAAAGAGCTTTTGTTTCTGCTTGGTTCGAGCCATGATTCGGTACAGACCGTGTTGGAAAGTCTACAGCGTTTTGCCGGGGAAGAGGAATCTGAAGCGAAGATTGTAACTGCTCGTCATGCTTACAGATGATGGGTGAAATCAGGTTAATGGAATGCAAAAAAGGGTCTGAATTCGACCTGGAGGATGATTGACCCGGGAAGGGGGCTGGGTGGAGGATAAAGACTCGGAATAGCGTGGGTTCTGCCCAGGCGAGGTGCTATGTCTCACGATTCGAACCCGAAGGAAGTTTCGATCCCCAGGCAGCCGATCCCAGAGGGCGCAGAGGAGTTCTCTCAAAAGGTGCATGGACTCCTCGATGGCCAGCCAAAGGATGAGGCTACCGTTTCAAAGGCGCTGGGTGGAGTGGACGCTCTTCTCGATGTGATCGCTGCTGGGCTGTACAGTATGGCTTCCATGCTGGTTGGGGAAGGCGAAGACAGTATTCAGCTGGTGGAGACGGCAATCGAGCGGACGGATCTCTCGGCGTGCAGCAATGCCGATGATGCGCGGAAGAGCAGCCGGAAAGCTCTGTGCAGCGCAGCTATTGAGTTGATCTCGAAGCGCAATCCGGGGAGCCTGGGGGCTCCCGAATGGCTGGAACACGCAGCAACCTGTATTGAGGACGACGATCTGGAGTCAGCAGGGATCTCGAGAGCGGAACTGGAGAGTATGCTGGCGGGCCCGAACCGCGAAAATATCAAGAGATGGATCGACGGTCTGGCGACGGAGACAAGGGTGATTTTTGTGCTCCGGGCGGTTGCGGGGTTCAACGCCGCCGAGACGGCGGAGATACTGGCCAGTCATGGCGGACAAGGCACCGAGGGATGGAATGCCGATGCGGTGCGGGAGATTTTCCGGCAGGGATTGTGCTCGCTTGCGTCGCAGTTAATTCACGCCGTGAAGTAAAGCAGAGGACAAGGACAAACGGGCCAGGGGCACGAGACGGTGTCGGGAGGCGTCTGGCATTTGCGAGAGTGACTTGGATCACCTCTATTTCCTGCAACAGGCGACAGGCACCGGCTTCCTCCAAGTCAGTCATTTTTGGTTCGATACACTTAGATATAAAGAACCTGCGGGCCCGGGGCGGGCATCTACTGAACTGCGAACGAATCTCCAGCGGATTTTCGAAGGCCAGGAATTTAAGGATCGATGTCCTCAGACTGTTGGAAGTACCCTAAACAACTTTTTTTGAATGCGGCGCTCGCGCTAATGATTGGAGTGATGGCGTCGGGAATGCTGATTGCACAGCAGTTGCCCACGTCAATTCCAGGTCAAACCGCGGGTCCTACCGCGGGCAGCTTTCAGGGGAGCGTGACCGCGGGACAGGCGAATGCGCAAACGCTCGTTTTGTCGCTAGATGATGCAATTCAGCGGGGCGTGAAGAACAATCTCGGAGCGATTTTGAGTGGGACGCAGACGGCGTCTGCCAAGGCACAGAGGCTGACCCAATTGCAGCCCCTTCTGCCGGATGTGGAATTCAACGCGCGTGAGGCCGAGATGCAGGTTGACCTTGCCGCGCAGGGATTGCGGATCCCGGGGTTCCCGACGATTATCGGGCCGTTTGGCTACTCGGATCTGCGCGCATCCTTGACCTGGTCTCTGCTGGACTTGAAGGCTTTGCATTCCTACATTGCCTCAAAGCATCAGTTCAAAGCGGCACAACTCTCCGAGCAGGACGCGCGGGACATGGTGGTGCTGACTGTGGGGAATGCTTACATGCTGGTGCTTGCCGACCAAGGCCGCGTGGATAGCTTTCAGGCGCAGGTAGCGACCTCAAAGGTTTCACTGGATCAGGCCAACGCCAATCACGATGCGGGAACAGCGCCGAAACTGGATGTGTTGCGGGCACAAGTTGACTACCAGTCACTGCAGCAGCAGCTGATCGTAGCCCAGAACAGTCTCGAAAAGGACAAGCTGGCGCTCGCGCGCGCGATTGGACTGCCGCTCGATCAGAAATTCAACTTATCGGACAAGGCTCCGTACGCCGTTTTCGATCATCTAGACGTAGACGCAACCATCAAACAAGCCCATGCAAATCGCAAAGACCTGGCTGCGATGGTGGAGCAGGCGAAGGCCGCCGAGGAGCAGCGCAAAGGTGCGACGGCGGATCGCTATCCGACGATCAAAGTGGATGCGGACTATGGCGATATCGGCGTTAACGTCCGGCATTCGCACGGAACAGGGGATGCGCAGGGCACTCTGAGCGTACCGGTATTCAAAGAATTCGAACTCCGCGGGGAAGCGCAAGTCGCGCAGTCGCAACTGGATACGCAGAAAGCGCAGTTGAGCGACATGAACGCGCAGGTGGATGCGGACATCCGCGATGCGTTGCTGGATATCGAGGCGGCGCAGAAGCAGGTGGAAGTTGCGCGATCGAGCGTGGAACTGGCGAATGAGGCGTTGAGTGAGGCGCAGCAACGCTATGTAAATGGCGTGAGCGACAACCTTGCGGTGAGCCAGGCTGAGCAGTCGGTAGCGCAGGCAAACGATCAATACGTATCCAGCCTTTATCGCGATAACGTGGCCAAGCTGAGCCTGGCACGTGCGCTGGGAACTGGGCAGGATTACAAGAAATATCTTGGAGGGAAGTAGACGTGGCGGAAACATCCACAACAACAGTGCAAGCGCCGCGCGATGAGAGCACAGAGGTGGCGCAGCCCCCTTCTCGCCGCAAAGGAATCATCATCTCAGCAGTGGTCATTCTGGTGCTGGTCGCGCTTGGATTCTGGTGGCACTCCACCTATTACGAAGACACCGACGACGCGCAGATCAATGGACATCTGATCCAGATCAGTTCGCGCATCAACGGCCAGGTGATCAAGGTCAATGTCGATGAAAACCAGCAGGTGAAGAAAGGCGATCTGATCGCCGAACTGGACCCTCGGGATTATGAAGTCGCGGTTGAGAATGCGAAGGCCGCGCTGGCAAGCGCGGAAGCTGCGGCTGCGGCTGCGAAGGTGGCTGTTCCGATCACGAGCATCAATACCGGCAGCAATCTGGCATCGGCAGGTTCGGATGTGACGGCAGCTACGGCGGGTATCTCGCAAGCGCAATCGCAACTGGCAGCGGCGCACGCAAAAGTAGTTCAAGCAGAAGCGAATAACGCAAAGGCCCAGGCTGACTTGCAGCGGTACAAGCCGCTTGTCGAAAAGGACGTGATCAGCAAGCAGCAGTATGATGCGGCGGTTGCTTCCGCGGACGCGGCCAAGGCAGCGGTCGACGATGCGCACGCGAACGAGCGGGCAGCGGGAGACGCGGTCAGGGTCGCAACCGAGAAGGTTTCGCAAGCGCAAGCGCAATTGAAGTATGCGCAGACTGGTCCGCAGCAGGTTGCTGCTCAGAATGCGCGATACAGGCAAGCCGAAGCAGAGGTGCAGAAGGCACAGGCGCAGCTCGACCAGGCGAATCTGAACTTGAGTTATACGAAGATCGTCGCCCCGGCAGCGGGTATCGTGACGCGTAAGAGCGTCGAGATCAACCAGAACGTTTCCACGGGGCAGAACATGCTTACGCTGGTTTCGCTCGAGGATCTCTGGGTGACGGCGAACTTCAAGGAAACGCAGTTGAAACACATGGGTCCCGGACAGCCTGTGAAGATTGAAGTTGATGCGACCGGCAAGGAATACGACGGGAAAGTGACTCAGATCGGCGGAGCAACAGGTTCGGTGCTGTCGCTGTTCCCACCGGAGAATGCGACCGGCAATTACGTGAAGGTGGTGCAACGCGTTCCGGTGCGAATCGACTTCGACGATTTGATTAAAGAAGATCCGAATCACGCGCTTCGGCCGGGCTTGTCGGTGGAGCCGAAGGTGAGGGTGAAGTGAGGATGTAGCCGCCAGCTTTTGGCTTTGAATGGTGAGCCAGCTCTTCGAGAATCGGAGAGCTGGTTTTGTTTTGGAGTGAATCGTTGATCGCGATGATATTTCTTTGGCGAAGAAAAGCATTAGAGTGGATGGGACTATGAAAGACGCGATCCAGGTATCGAAGGAGAACTATCTCAAAGCCATTCTGGAAGCTGAAGCTGAAGGCCATGAGGTGATCCCGGCAACTCTCGCGCACTGGCTTGAAGTGTCAGCGCCTGCGGTGACGATGGCATTGAAGCGGCTGCGCCGGGACGGCTACGTGGAGATGAGTGAGGACGGCATCGTCCGGCTTACGCAGGCGGGGCGCGAGACGGCCTATCGGACAGCGCTGCGGCATCACTTGATTGAGCGGATGTTGAAAGAGATTTTCGGGATGGAGTGGTATGAGATCCACGATGAGGCGGAACGATTGGAGCATGCTGTATCGCCGGCGTTCGAGGCGAAGCTGAAGGAGAAACTGGGCGAGGGGGGCGCCTGCCCGCATGGAAATGCAGTGCTTCCGGAGAGTCCAGTGGAGCGGAAGAAGCGGGGCGAGGTGCCACTTTCAGAGGCGAAAGCGGGTGAATGCTACCGCGTGACGAGTCTGCAGGAGCGCGACTCTCAACTGCTGCTGTTCCTGCATCGTATGGGGATAGGGCCGGACCAGCGGCTGAGAGTCTTAAGTCAGAATTACGATCAAACTGTTTCGATCGAGTTATCTACGGGGAGTTCGATTCTGGGAAGGCCAGCCGCAGCAGCGGTCTGGCTCCGATCCGATATGCCTTAAATAATCTGCACTAAAAAATTTCCATTAACCTAGGTTAACTTATGACATACTACTGACTGAACATCGTCGGCTGTCCCCTTTTTCCCTATGGCTACCGAAACAACACATGCTGTCGGGCTTCACCAGCCCTCCTTACCCGAAGTGCATGCAAGCGTGGGGATCTCGCATTCGCGTGTGTATTGGAAGCGGCTGCTGGGGTTCATCGGGCCGGGCTTCCTGATTTCGGTGGGGTACATGGACCCCGGCAACTGGGCGACGGACATTGCGGGAGGCTCGCGGTTCGGGTACACGCTGCTGTTCGTGATCATGCTGTCGAACCTGATGGCGATTTTGCTGCAGAGCCTGGCGTTGAAGCTTGGAGTGGCGACGGAACGCGACCTGGCCCAGTTGTGTCACGAGAGTTTTGGGAGGCGCGCAAGTTTCTTCCTTTGGGTGGGAGCGGAAATTGCGATTGCGGCCTGCGATCTTGCAGAGGTGATCGGGTCAGCGATCGCGTTGCAACTGCTGTTTCACATTCCGCTGTTCTACGGCGTGTTGATTACCGGCGTTGATGTGCTGGTGATCCTACTTCTGCAGCGCTGGGGCTTCCGTTATGTCGAGGCTCTGGTCATTGTGCTGATAGGGACCATCCTCGCAATGTTTGGCGTGCAGGTGTTTCTGTCGCGACCGGAGCACTTGATAGCGCTGAGGAGCCTGGTGATCCCGTCATCCCAGATCATCACAAATCCGGCGATGTTGTATATCGCGATAGGAATTCTCGGGGCGACGGTGATGCCCCACAATCTTTATCTGCATTCATCGATTGTGCAGAGCCGGAAGTACAAGCGCACGCCGGAAGGGAAGCGCGAAGCCATTCATATGGCGAATGTGGATTCCGCGTTGGCGCTGACCCTTGCTCTATTTGTAAATGCGGGGATCCTGATCGTTGCGGCTGCGGTGTTTCATCGAAGCGGACATTTCGAGGTTGCGGCGATCGAAGACGCCTACAAGCTGCTCAGTCCACTGGTGGGCGCTGGATTTGCGAGCACGCTTTTTGCGATTGCGCTGTTGGCTTCGGGGCAGAATTCGTCGATCACAGGGACGCTTGCCGGGCAGATCGTGATGGAGGGGTTCATTCACCTGAAGGTATCGCCTTGGCTACGCCGCCTGATTACGCGAGGGCTGGCGATTGTACCGACGATCATTGTTGTCTGGTTCAATGGCGAACGCGGGACGGAGAAGCTCTTGATTCTGAGCCAGGTGATTCTTTCGCTACAGTTGAGCTTCGCGGTAATTCCGCTGGTCATGTTCACGGGCGATCGAGCGAAGATGGGCCAGTTTGTGAACGGGCGTTGGCTGAAGACCTTGGCATGGAGTACCGCAGTGCTGATTGCTGTCGCGAATGCGTGGCTGCTGGTGCAGACGGTTATAGGCTGATAGTTCCCGGCATCTAGAGCGCAGCGGATTTGTGGAAGTTCGTGATGAACTGGACCGCGACGGTGTTGTTGTTCCGGTCGAGACCGGTCGAGGCGCGACGGAACTCGTAACCGAACTTCAGAAGCTGGTAGCGGTTGGTACGGTGGGCGCCGGTGCTTTCGACGACGTTGGTTTTGCCTGTGACGTTGGTGCTGGTTATCGAATAGCGACCGGCGATAGACCAGCGAGGACTCAAGACCTGGCGGAACTCGGCATAGCCGGCTGTCTCGCGAAAATTCGGAAAGAGCGTATAAGGCATGACGAATCGTTGCAGCTCTGCGTAAGCTGAAGTGTGCCGGTGAGCCCAATTAGCGTCGATGCCGACGGCGTGTGCCGGCAGACGGCTGGGCTTGGCTTCGCCCGGATAGTAGTAGGCGTATTTTCTGTCAAGGTAAGGCCCGCGGTAGCCTGAGACGCCGACACGAAACCCCTGGCGAACGGTGTAGCCCGCGCCCGCGGCCCAATTTCCGTACTGGTCATTCGCAAGCAGACTGCGCGGATTTGCGGGTGACGAGTTAGCGAATTGCAGTCGGCCGTCCCAACTGCCGCGTGTGCTGTCGATCTGTGCTCCGGTAACGGGAAGGAACGAGACAGGCGTGTAGTAGTAGCCATACTGCGGCGGGAGATCGACGAGAGCATTGTCGGAGTCGTCGTAGCGCAGGAGGAAGGATCCGAATGCCGAAGACATTTCTCCAGCGCGCAGGAGCAGAGATCCGCGGCTGGAAACGCGCGAATAGTTCAGCGTGGATTGCAGGATGGAGCCTTTCGCGCCGTAGCCTTGCGTTGAAAGGTCCGAGGTGAAGTAAGGGCGCGTGACAAGTTGGACAGCGCCGGCTGCAAACAGGTGATCGTTGAATTTGAGGGTCGGGTAAGCCACGGCGCGAGTTCCAGCAATGAGGGGAGAGCCGGACCGAGGTTCGTCGGTGAGTTGGTTCGAACCGATCAGTTGTGCCGTCAGGGTGCCGCGCAGGTCAACGCCTGAGTTCGCCTCCTGGCCGCGTAGACAAATGGATCCGAGGACGATTATGACGTAGCCGAGATGGGAAACTGCCCTCATCCGGCCGCGACCTCTTCGAGTTGCTCGAGTTCCTTAGCCGAGTCGTCCGTGGCCGAGTGTCCGGTGAGAATTTCGCGCGGGAGCATTAGAAATGTGGCGACGATTTCGGGATCGAACTGGATTCCGGCATTCTCGACGAGAATTGAGAAAGCCTTTTCGTGCGTCATGCCCTGGCGATAGGAACGGTCTGTTGTCATAGCGTCGTATGCGTCGGCGACGTGAATGATGCGGGCATCGATAGGAGTTTCGGTTTCGCGCTGACCATGTGGATAACCCGTTCCGTTCCAGTTTTCGTGGTGCAGTTCCACTGCGCCTAGATATTCGGCGAAACCGTGGACACCTTCCAGGATTCTGCGGCCGATGACGGGATGTTGCTTTACCTGATCGAATTCTTCATCGGTGAGACGGCCGGGTTTCTGGAGAACGCTGTCAGAGACTCCGATCTTGCCGATGTCATGGAGAAGGGCACCGATTCGAATGCGCTCGACATCGCCTTCCGGCAACTGCAGCGCGGTTGCGAGCGCGCAGGACAATTCGCTAACGCGGCGGCTGTGGCCAGCGGTGTACTGATCACGTGCATCGAGAGCGTTGGCAAGAGAGCCGACAAATTGGAGATAAGCGGATGAGAGTCGCTCGCCGGCAGCCTGTACAGATATGGCTGCTTCGTTATAGATCTGCGCAAGCTCCTGGATTTCGACGATGGATGAACGCTGCGACTCGATCTCGCCGAGATGACCAGTGTTGACTGCGTTTCGCAGATGCGAGACGACGGCGGCAATGGGATTCACTATGGAATTGGAGGAGCCGACGCTGCAAAGCAATGCGACAAGGACGCTCGCAAAGGCCAGTTCGATGAAGAGTCTATGCAGCTTCGCCTGAATGGGGCGAGTTGCCTGGTCTACGTTATTGAGACTGAGGAGTGTATATCCACTGCCATAGGACTCCATGGGCAGGGAAATCCAATTTGTTCCGTTCAGGTGCAGATCGCATTCTGTTTGTGTGTTGCAAGCAGCGAGTGCGGCCTGCAGATCGCGCGCTGGAGCGCTGGGAATGTTGGACTGGATCACGGCACCGTTGCGGACGAGCACGACTTGATTTGTGAGATCGGAAAAATCAAAGAACTCGCCGACGGTGAGCGTACCTATGTTCTCGCTGTTTACGTCCACCGGAACTGATGCAACCTGAAAGATACGATCATTGAGAATCAGGAAGCCGGAGCGGTTGCGATCGAGGCTGGGAAGGTTCAGCGGAACAAGTTGGGATTCCTCGCGCGCGACCCCGGCAAGTGGGGTTCCGTTGGGAGCGGAGACAAGCATGAAATCAAATCCCATGTGCTCGCCGAGTTCACGCAGCTGATCTTCGACGGTGCTGCGCGCGTCGGAGCTCTTTGGATTCTGCCGCGCGAGTTCCAGCCCGGCTTTGAGCGCGGTATTCTCTCCGGCTATGCGCAGAAATCTGCTGTTGCGCAGATCCCCCTTGGCGTGGATATTCGCGATCGCGATCTGGCTATCGCGGAGCGACGTATGCAGGCCATCACGCACCGTCGCCTGGACGAAGCGCTGAATCATCCAGAAACTGGTTGTCAGCAATATAGCGAAGGGCAGAAAGCACAGGATGAAAGCGCGGGTGCGAAGATGAGTTTTCATCGCGATCCGCCATTGTGTCCGGTGTCGTGTGACTGCTGTGCTTCCTGCTTCGAATCTATTTCGAGGGGGATGAAGAAGTCAGCGGTCGCGTCGTGTGCGCTGTCCACGACGATAGTTTTGCGGAAGAAGCCCGCAGTCTTATGCCAGGCCACCAGCGTGTACTGACCCGGGGGGACGTCGGCGATCCGATATTGTCCGGTGCCGTTGGGACGCGCAAACCAGCGGTTCGGAGTTACGACCACCGTAGCTTGCATGTTGGGATGAAGATGACAGTAGATATCGACGATGCCTGGTTTCGGGAACGTGACCTTGCGTGTCTGCCCCTTGTCGTAGTTTCCGAGGTCGAAGGACCTGGATTTCGAGAGGGAGTAGATGTTGTGGAAGATGGGATCCATGTTGGGGAAGGCCACGGTGGATCCGACCGGCACGACAACCAAGTCAGGCATGAAGCGGCGGTCAAGTTGCTGGACTTGAGGAGCCGGTGCATCGGCGGCTGCGGCACTGGAAGACGGACTTTCGAGGTACACAACGACGCGCGAACGCTCATAAGCGATCGGATCCTGATCGGGATCTTTCCCCAACTTGACTGCTACACCTCTCTGGTAAACGGAGACGTTGGGAGTGACGCTGGGTTTAGTCAGCTTTCTCTTGATCACGATGCTTCCGGTGATCGCCTGGGCGGGGAGATGGACAGCAATTGCGAAGATGCAACATTGGAGCAGCAGGCTTCTCAGTCGCATATGCCGATTGACCTCGATGGTGCAGAAAGCAAGTTGCCCCACATAAGGCAGTCACGGGGAAGCCAAATGCATGGCAACATCTTGTAGTCTGGCGGCCAAAAATCTCACGGGGAATCCCACTTAGCGCGTTGGTAATGACGCGAATGGGGAGCTAAGGCGCTAAACTGCCTTACACCGAGGCTTAACATGCGCAAGATGATCGAAGGGCTGGCGCTTATCGTGCTGGGCTATCTCGCCTGGATCACCTACTGGGCTTTGAACGGGCCTGATCGCCTGCCGGATCGAGTGCCGACGCATTTTGACATAACGGGCCACCCGAATGGATGGGGCTCACCGACGATTCTGTGGCTGCTGCCGGCGGTCGGGGCGGGGCTGTACCTGCTATTCACAGTGCTGGCAAGCATTCAGCTGCGTACTTTCAACCTGCCTGTTCGAGTCACGGATATGAATCTGCCATTCATTCAACAGAAGACAGGCGAGATGGTTGCGTTGATCAAAACAGAGATGATGTGCCTGTTCGTGTATATCCAAGGCGGGATTATTCACGGGGCGCGCGTGAGTGAGTTTCGTATGTCACCCGTGATCGTGCCGGTCGTCCTGGCAGTGGTTTTGGGGACTCTCGGAATCTACATGGCGGTGATTGTCCGTGGGGCAAGAGCGCGCGCAGAAATTGCCACGAGAGCCGCATACGTTCGAAGTGAATAATGGGGCAGCACGAGGTTGCCTTCGCGTCAATGGCTGACGAGCTTGGCGAGATTAGAAGATCCAGACGCTTGCTACCAGCGTAGCCATCGCAACGACGGTGACAATCTGGTACAGCAAATCCTCTTTGCGGACCTGTCTGATCGAAACTGCAGCGGGGGAGGAAGTCATGCCTGATGCCTTTCCAAAACTTGCGACGATCACGTCGCGCCCTTTGAGCACCTTATCGACTATTAAGATTCACTTGTGATTCGTTGTGAATCAACCAAAAGTGCTAGAGGTCAAGTTACTGGAGTACTACGACAGGCATACGACCCTTGTTCCGTCGAATTCAGGGGCTATTTCGACGCGCTGGACTTACCGGGGATGCAGGAGGTTTCAAGCCTCGGACGTGGTGGGATCGATGATTGAGCTGACCTTTGCAACGGAGTTTGCAGGGAATCCGCCTTGCTTTGCATGCTCGCGCACCATCTCTTCGTTAGGCGCGTTGTAGATGCAGTAGATCTTGTTGTCGGTTACGTAGCTGTGAACCCATTGAATCTCGGGGCCGAGCTTGCGAAGCACTCCGCAAGATGTTTGAGAGATGGACTGGAGTTCTTCGGGAGAGAGCTTCCCGGCTCCTGGGATTTCGCGTTCGACAACGTATTTGGGCATGGACCCTCCAGAGACATGACGTGAATTTCGCCGGATGATTCATGCGGTGCCAAATCATCCGGGCGTCAGTGTATCGCGGCAAAGCGCAGCGTGTGAATGACTCGTTTCAATGAAGTTGGCGGCCGTAAGGTGTAGAATCCGCTCGTGAGTACCGGACCTCAGCTTGTTCCGCCAACTGAACCTCGCGAGCGGAATTGGATGCCGCTGTCGATTGCCGCGGGCGTGATTGTGGTTGTTGCCGTGGTCGTGATCTTCATGATGGAGCGCGGGAAAGGCCCGGCGGCGGTAACGCCGATTTCTGCCCAGGCCGATCCATATGCCGCCAGTCTTCCCCTCAGCGACGTGAAGATGAGCGAGAGCAGCAATCTCGCGGGCGGGAAGGTGACGTATATAGACGGCCACATCACCAATAGCGGCAACAAGACCGTAACCGGGATCTCGATTCAGGTGCTTTTCCGGAATGCTGCGAACGAGGTGGCTCAGAACGAGACACAGGCCGTAAAGTGGATTCGGACTCGGGACCCATATGTGGACCTCGAGCCTGTTTCGGCGGCCCCGCTGAAGCCGGGTGAAGGAAGGGACTTTCGGTTGATTTTCGACGCCGTGACCGAGGGATGGAACGGCGTTTATCCCGAATTGCGCATAGTCCGAGTGGACGCTAAGTAGCTTAAAACCGCTCTATTTACCGGGTAAGAGTTACCACTCGTTGTAAAAATTACTTTGCTAGAAATTGCCAAGCCCACCGGATAGCCGGACCGGGGGTGGATGGTGTCCTGGTTAATTCACTCAGAACATGCAAGTTGGTTGGTTCTCCACAGGGCCAGGGTCCTTTGGCATGCCCCATGCACTAAGGATGGCGAGCGGCAGGGTCCGCTCACCCGCAATCGAACGCGGCATCCGCAACATCAGGGGTTAGACAAAAATGAAGAACGACATTAAAGCAAGAATTATGGTTCCAGGCCAGGTAGCCGTTCTCGCCCTGGCTTCGGCTATCGCGATCCCCGCGATGGCACAGCAGACGCAGCAGCCAGACGCGAATACCCAGAATGCTCCGGCGGCCGCGCAGCAGACACCGACCTCGACTCCTCCTGCAACAGCCACCCAGCCAATCCAGGAGCAGAAAGAGGGATTCTGGGGCCGCGTCAATCCGATGGCGCGTAAGAAGTGGGTGAAGAAGAGACTGGATCCCATCAACGATCGCCTGACTGAGCTCGACCAGGTGAACGCGAAGAACGCCAGCGACATCAAGGACGTTGATGCTCGCGCGACGGCCGGCATCAAGAAGGCGCAAGACTCGGCCGATGCGGCGAACCAAGTTGCGACCCAGGCTGGCGATCAGGCGAAGAAGGCCAACGACACAGCGGTTGCAGCGTCAGGGCACGTTGACACTCTGAACACAACGGTGAACGGCCTGGATACGTACAAGCCGATCAGCGACGTTGAAGTTCCATTCCGCAATGGCAGCCCTGTGCTGTCGAAGGATGCAAAGTCGAAGCTGGATGACATGGCGAAGAGCCTGGAAGGTCATCAGGGCTTCATCATCGAAATCGAAGCGCGTTCGCCTGCGGCAGGGGCATCAGGCATCGCGAGCTCACAGCGTGAGGCAGAGGCTGTAAAGCGCTACCTCGTAACCGAGCATGAGATTCCCGTCTACCGTATGCACGCAGTAGCACTCGGCAACGCCCACATCGAAGATACGACCCAGATGGCGAGCAATGCTTCCGCAGATCAGACCGCGCCGAAGCCAGCCAGCCACCGTCGTGAGCGGGTACCGAGCGTTGTGCATATCAAGTTGATGGAAAACAGTTTGGCGGCCCAGGGCACCACATCCCCCCATGGTATGGCGTCCTCGACCGGCACGGAGCAGCACCAGTAAAGGTGCTGAACAGCCACCCCCCTGAGGCTCCCTTCCGCGCCGACGGCTACCCCGCCGTAGGCCGCCAATAGAGCTCTCGCAACACGAGAGAACCAAGGCAACTTGGCCCCCGTTAATAACGGGGGCCGTTTTTTGTCTGGAGACAAGATGCCTTCGTCTCCATCGGATCAAGAGCGAGAATCAAGGCGCCGACAAGAACCGCACAATCTCTTCCATAACGCGACCGCTCTGAGGGGATTGAAAGAGGAACTGAGCGTGCGCAGAGCCGTCGAGCACAATCAATTGTTTTGGCTCAGGAGCTTGGTCGTATTGCGATCGAATACCGGGGAGCCTTCGTTGGCCGCCGCCCTCACTGTCGTCGCGTGCGACGATGAACAGGGAACGCGATTGCAGGCCGTTTGCCGGAAGGTTTGGCGCTGCACCGAGGAAGACGATCCGGTCAATTTCACCCGGTCTGGACTTGATCGAGGCATCACCAGCAGCGGCTCCTCCGAAACTCCCACCCACGACTGACACCTTTTTTGCGCCGTGGGACCTCAGGTAGCGAACCGCTGCGAGTATATCTTTCTCAAACGGGGCACTAAAGAAATCCTGCTGTCCCGGACCTTTGGAACAGCCGAAACCTCTGAAGTCAATGGCGAGTACTTGAAACCCTTTCGAAGAGAGCTCAGAGGCCTGGCTGTGCCAACTCTCTTTGTTGAATCGGCCACCGTGAGCAAGCACCACAGCCCTGCCAGATTGGCCATATAGGTCGGCACAGATCTGGCCGCCGTCGTCGGTGGCAAATGCGACCGGCCGTTGTGCAGGAGCTGCGACGGCAAAGGCCAGCACGATCGGCAGGATGGGGAAGGGTCGCATGCGGCGATTATAGGTTTGCATCGCTCCAACTTACGTCAACTTTTCAAGCGTCGCGGCCATCGAAGCGAAGCCCTGATCGCGATCGGGAAACAGTTCAGGTGCCCTCCGAGTCCGAACCTGCCGGTTAGGGTATGGACGGTATCTCTCTGGTTCGATGAATCGGGATGGTACCAAAGCGGAATGGCCGGGAAGCGGGTGAGTGATATAGTATCCGTCGCAAGCGCATGAAACCAGAGGAACAGGCGGGCACAGAAGTGCTGCGGCAGGAGACCCTTGAGGTGTACCGACATCACTCCGGTGCACTGACCTCCTATGCGCGCCGCCTGACGTCGGATCCGTCGCTGGCTCAGGATGCTGTTCAGGAGACCTTCCTTCGCTTCTTCCTTGTGCGGATGCAGGGCGAGATCATCCGGAACCCTTCGGCATGGTTGCATCGTGTGTTGCACAATTACGTTTGCGAGACGGTGCGGTCTTCGGCCGTGCAGGCCTGCGTTGGTCTCGACGATGAAGCCCTCGGAAAGGCGCACGTAGAGCCGGAGACCGGGAGGATTGAGTGGGAAGACGCCTTCAAGTCCATATTGGCGCCCCGTGAGTTTGAGTGTCTTCGTCTGCGAACCGAGGGACTAGACTATAGCGAGATTGCAAACGCGATGTCGATTCGACCGGGAACCGTCGGAGCTCTTCTGCATCGAGTTGGCCAGAAAATGCGGCTCGGCCTTAGGCGGAAAGGGGGTCAGTGATGAAGGACAGGAGAATGTTGCCGGAAACCGGAGCAAGCGCCTCGCCATTACTCACTGTTCCACCGGCGCCGTTCGAAGACCCGGTGCTTGATGAGCTCTCAAGGAAGATGCTGGCCTGGAGTCGAGTCTGGTTCGGCTCAGAGAGCCGCGATGGCACTGCCGTCCGCGAGCGGCTTTTGTACTGGTTGACGCGTTGTATTGGGGGTAAGGCGGGCACCGTTTTGACGGATAGGGCGGAGGATCTTTCGCTCGCGATGTCCACCCCATTGCTCACCGCCTTTTTGGGGCGCCGGGCAATGGTTGAGCTTTCGCGGCGTGTGCTGAACGACTCATAGGCTGGCCTGATGCCGCGTGCCGTTGTATGGATTTGGAGATTGTGCGCGATCCACTATGCGCTTGGCGCAGTTACCTATTTCCATTTCCTGGCGACGGGCAGCTATCGATACCTGAACTGGTATTTCCTGATCCCAGGAACGCTGTTCTTCCTGCTAGCAGCAGCTGCGGAATTCTACTTCGCTTTTGAGTGTCGGGCGGGCTTCGACTCTGACGAACCAATGCGATTGGCGTGGACGTTTATCGCCCTTGCATCCATGGCTCGATTTCTCGCAGCAGTGATGATCTCTCTGGATCATTGGCGGGTGGTTTCGATTTCAGGGAACGGGGCATCTGTGCTTGGATTGGCCCTGCCGAAAACCTTCGCACAGATCGGTGAGGTCATCGGCGGACCGGTGGCGATGGTTCTGCTGGCAGCCGCTCTCGGTCGCGTCCTGTCGATCCAGCGTCAATTTGGCATATTGCGCGGATTGACGCGTACGGATGTGCTGCTCATCGTGCTGATCGTGGTGGTAACGATTGGCGAGGTTTCAAGAATTATGCGATATCTCCGCCCTCCCTATCCGCATCCCTCTCTTGCCCAAACAATTCTGTGGACGAGTGATCCGCTGCTGGGTCTTCTGCTGGTGCAGGCGGTTCTGATTCGACGATCGGCTAGTCGAGTGGGACTCGGCCTGGTTTCGCAATGCTGGGGAATGTATGTGATTGCTATCTTGATTACGCTGGTTGGGGACGCCTCGATCTGGGTGGTGGGAGAGAGCATGCTCCCGGAGCGACTAGTCGCGTTGACATGGTACATCTGGTTTTTTGCCGCCGCTGCATATGCGACTGCTCCGGCCTACCAACTTGCGGCGATGAAGCTGCCGATTGCTGGGAAGGACGTTCTGCGAAATCGTTTGTAGGACCAACGCAAGCTTTTCAGAAGGGCAGTAAATAAATGGTGAGCCTGTTTCGTCTTCTAGAGGGGACAGTTTGTCAAGGGGTAGTCACTTTCATTGCGCATGCAACAATCTCGAATCGAACCACTTGAAAAGTGCGCTCAGAAATCTGGTCGCCGGCACGCCGTTCTTATGATGCGATGGTTATGCCTTTGCTTGCTGGTGTGTTGTGCTGTGTCGAGCTGGGGGCAGGCAACAACCGGCTCGATCGTTGTTGATGTGAGAGATCAGCAAGGGGCTCTCGTATCTCGCGCCAAAGTAGAGGTGACATCGCAGGAATCGGGGCTGGTCAGAAAGAGTGAAACCGATTCCGCGGGCAGCTGCAAGTTCGACAGTCTGCCGCCAGGCCACTATTCCGTTCGAGTACTTCATGCAGGTTTCAGTTCGCACAGCTCCCGGCCACTTGCTGTGCAGATCGATGACAAACTCCGAGTGGATATTGCGCTGAAGGTGGGACCGGCGATCGAGACGGTGTTCGCCTATGATGCAGCGCCTCTGATGCAGACGCAGAGTGCCGCAACTGGCCAAGTCATCGCTGCCTCCGACATTGCCAACATGCCGCTGCTCGGCCGGGATTTCACGGACCTGATGCTGCTGGTGCCTGGGGTACAGCGCGGAGAGGGTGGGAACAATATCAATCTTTCTGTGAATGGTCAGCGCGAATTCGGGAATTCCATTCAGCTGAATGGCGTGGAAGTAACGGGGAACCGGAACAACGACACCAGCCTTCGGCCCAGCGTGGATGCGATGAACGAGTTCAAGGTGGTGACTTCAGATTATGCGCCGGAGTTTGGACGCGCTTCAGGAGGAGCGATACTTCTGGAGACGAAAGCTGGCAGCAATCGATTCCATGGTTCGGCCTACGAGTTTTTTCGGCCTAACAATACGGCAGCGGACAGCTACGCCTTCGCGAGCTCCGACGTGAATCATGCCTCGCAGCTCAAGCAGCACAACTTCGGTGCGACCATCGGAGGGCCTCTGCGCAAGAGCCGGGATTTGTTCTTCTTCAGCTACGAAGGCACCCAGCTGAGAAACGCGGAGATCTACGAGACGACTGTTCCGACGATTAACCAGGTGAGCTTCCTGGGAGATGGCAGCGCCGATTTATCGCGCCTGACCGATCCGTTTACTGGAAACCAGATTCCGATTTTCGATCCCTATTTTTACCAGGCCAACTACTACGCCCAGCAGTATCCGGGGAACATCATTCCGGCCAGCGCGATCAGTCCTGCCGGCAAGGCGATTCTCACGCAAATGTTTCCGCGCCCGAATAATTCGAACAAGTTCTTCAACAACTACACGGCTACGCAGCGGGTTGAAAGCCACGGCAACAACGGCGATGTACGTCTCGACGCAAACCTTTCGTCCAGCGACCGGGTTACGCTCACCTATGACATTGCGCAGTACGAGAACAAGACCGGCGATCCCTATGCTGGAACGGGAACGATCGCCGGTGCGGGGGGAGCGGATCTGGGCGATCACTACTGGCTCGAAAACCAATCGATCGGTCTGTCGTGGGCTCGAGTAGTTCAATCAAATCTGCTGAACGAGGTTCGTGCTTCCTACCTGATTACGCCGCTGGAAGAACACAGCCTGGTCGATGGCACGCGCCTGGCTGACAAACTCGGGATTGCCAATGCGAACCTTGCCGGCTTTCCAGATACGTGGGGCTTTCCACAGATTCAATTTGAAACGGGCGCAGTTACGGGTGGATCCACATGGAAGCCGCTGTCATTCAGGGACGAGAACGTGCAACTGGATGAGGCGATCTCGTGGACTCATAATCGCCACTCGCTGAAGTTCGGATACGGGTATCGCCATCTGAATTCGCATCCAAGCTTCTCGCTCTTTCCTACGCCCTACGAGTACATTGGTGGCGCTTATGCCGCTATGACGAGCGACCCGACCTATACGTTTTTCGAGGGCGACGCCTACTACGGAAATGGCGGGAGCGAGATCGCGGATTTGCTTCTGGGTCTTCCGTACGTAGTAATGCAGGGACTGCAACTGACCAATCCGCATACGACAAGCAACGAGCACACCTTCTATCTGCAGGATTCATGGCAGACGACCAGCCGGCTCAACTTGAGCTACGGAGTGCGCTATGAGTACCGTCAGCCGTATGTCGAGGTGAACAGCAATGCATCCAATTTCGATCGCGGCTCTATCAGTATGCTGATTGCGGATCGCGGTTCGAACAGCCGTTCGCTGGTCGATTCGAACAAGGGGGATCTCATGCCGCGCCTTGGCGCCGTCTATGCGATCAATGATGCGACGTCGGTGCGGGCGGGATTCGGCATTTTCTATTCGGCGGAGAATGATGCGCGGGAGGACATTCTTACCAAGAACTACCCGTTCTTTACACAAAGTGAATATGTCAACTCGCCCTACTACTTTGCCTATTATCTCGATGCCGGAGTCGCGCGCACAACGAATGTGGATCTTCAAGATGGCATCTCCAAAATCGATTTCACTGCGGTGGCCGGAGCATCGAATGCGACGGTCTATTCTGAGCCAAAGAGTTTCCCCGACGGCTACTCGGAGATGTACAACCTGACAGTGCAGCGATTATTGCCAGAGAACATTTCGCTCGAAGCTGGCTACGTGGGAGGACAGTCGCACAAGCTTTCGTACGAGGTGGGAAACTACAACGTAGGCGATCATCTCTCAAACAAGATTGGCAAAGTACAAACGCTGCTCCCGCTGGGCAAAAGCAATTACAACGCACTTCAAATCAAAGTGGATCGCCGCTTTGCGAGTGCGTGGAGTGTGCTGGCGGCATATACCTATGCACACAGTCTTGACAACGGTCCGGCACCATTCGACTTGAGGAGCAGTTCTGCGCCTCAAAACCCATTTGATCTAGATCCGGAGTATGCTTCATCCGCCGCAGATATCAAACACAACGTCACTTTGAGCAACCGGATCGAACTGCCTTTCGGACGCGGCAAACGCTATCTAAATTCGGCTAAACCGTTGACTGACGCTCTGGTGGGTGGATGGCAGCTGAACTCCATCGCATCGTTTCATACGGGCACGCCGGTCAACATTGTGTCGAACGCGGGGTATGCCGACTATCCTGGACTGCGGCCGAACCTGGTGCCCGGACAAGATCCCACTCTGCCGCGTAACAAGCGCACGATTGCAAAATGGTTCAATACTGCGGCATTCGCCAACGCGCCAGGGCAGAGCAACAGCCACCCGATTGCCGGCAATGCCGGGCGGAATCTGGTTCGCGGCCCCGGATACACCAACGTTGACATATCGCTGCACAAGAACATTTCGCTGCGCGAGAAGGTGAGTCTGCAGCTTCGGGCGGAGAGTTTCAATGCGCTGAACACCCCGCATTACGGGAATCCAAATGCCAGCCGCAACTCGGGATCGTTTGGTTCTGTTACTTCCGCCAGCGGTGAGCGCGTGATGCAGTTTGCAATTAAGTTCATCTATTAGCCAGGCACAAAAGTCGCGGGCGCCCAATAACTATAGTCATCGTTTGCACCGGCGTTTGCTCGCGTGTCCGTAAATAAACAGCACACCTGTCTCCTCATACAGCAAACTGCCCCCGAAGTGTGTGTAAGAGCAGAAGAAGAGTATCCCCTTCCCCAGAGAAGATGCCTAGCTGTGCTGCGCGGTTCGATTACTGTTACGAACCTGTTAAGCGGCGGCAAAGGACGTCAAAAAACACTGAGCAGAATTCTCGGCAACAAGGAGCGGGATCAAACATGAGTTATTCATCGAGGAGAACACTGTCGACGAAGCGGTGCGCAGTTCGCCTGCTTAGAGGCTTGTTAATTTCCCGCAGCGAGGGCGGCGCACTGGTCGAGACGGCTTTGGTTGTGCCAGTGATGTTGACACTCATCACCGGTATGGCGTCGTTCGGAATCGCGCTGAACAATTACCTGCTACTGTCGCATGCGGCTGCAGTGGGCGCCCGTTATCTGGCGATCAATCAGGGGAACTTCAGCAACGGAACAACCACGAACCCCTGCGCAATGGCCGCCACTCAGATTCAGGCTGCCGCCGTCGGAATAGCCGCTTCCCAGCTCTCATATTCGATTACTCTGACTCCCACGGCAGCGGGCACCGCGACTACGTATACCTCGAGCAATGGCGCATCGGGCTTTGGATCCGGTTCAAGCTGCGCCCTGGGTGGAAACGCAAACATGGGCACGGGAGGCGGGATCGTCGCCGTAACCGTGAGTCACCCTGTTACTCCGTTCGTTGTGTTCTGGAGTAATCGCTCTCTGAACCTGTCAGCTACAACCACGGAGATCATTCAGTAATTGTTTGCCGGGATTCGGTGATCGAAGGAGCGTATCCAATGAATTCGCGTACGAGATTGACGCGCCTCGCGCAGCGCCAGGATGGACAGATCCTTCCATGGTTTGCACTGCTACTAATTCTGTTTTCAGGATTTACCGCGTTTGTTGTCGATGCGGGTCGCGGAATCATCGCTTACCACATGCTGCAGGAGTCGTGCGACGCCGCGGCGATGGCCGGGGTGCAGCTGATGTCAGACACGACCCAGTCGTCCTCGGCCGTGATTGGCCAGGCGACGCTTTACAGCTCGGTGCCGGGGAACCGCAATGCGAATTCGTCTTTCCTCCCCAATGCGACGATGCTGAGCGGTTATCCGAAGGTCTATTGCTCGAGCACGGGTATCAACAATGGTGTTCCCTGCGTCGCTGCAGGCGGCGGGTCCAATGCGATCACGGTGGCTCAGACAGTTACTCTGCCCACGATTTTTGGTGGCATTATCGGAATTCCGCGTCTCACTCTGTCCGCGGCATCCAGCGCGCTGATGGCCGGCGCGGCGGCGCAAAAATATAACATCGCGATTGTTCTGGACACAACTGCGTCGATGGCCCAGTCAGATCCTGGTGGGTGCACGGGTAGCGGTAAATCGTCGCCGACAAAAATTCAATGTGCTTTGCTGGGAGTGCAGACACTGCTCAAGGGACTGCAGCCGTGCACGGCTACGAGTTCGGGTACGACCTGCACCTCATTCGATGGAGTGAGCATATTCACATATCCGGAGATCCCGGCGAATAAGGCCAGTCAGGTAACGGCATGCAACGGCAGTGCTCCGACCCCCGTTCCCTATACAGCGCCTGCCGTGGGCGCGGCATGGACCAATCCGGTATGGACGAGTTCGACACCTACATTTCAAGTGACCAGCGGCGGAACGAATGGTTATTCGAGCGACTGGAGCTCAAATAACCAGACGATTGGTTCAAGTGGTTCTTACAATTCCAGCTCTGGCCTGGCAATCGCATCGGGCGCAGTAACGGGATGCGCCGGCATGCAGGCAAAAGGCGGACAGGGAACGTACCTTGCCAGTGCGATTTATGCCGCAGGAGCATCGCTGAAAGCCCAGGCGCAGGCGATCCCGAACTCAAAAAACGCCATGATCATCCTGAGCGACGGCGATGCCACTGCGGGTACTTCGAACTTCGATTCATCTGTGCACCTCACAACCACTGGTGTGTACCCATCTGCGAAAAATCAGTGCCACCAATCCATCACAGCGGCAAACTGGGTCTCCAATAACGTGCCGGATACAACCGTGTTCACGGTCGCGTATAACGCCGGAACGAGCGGAACGTGCTCGACCGACAGCCCGGCAATCACAGCCTGCTCCGAGATGCAGCAAATGGCCACCGTGCCATCCGACTTCTATGCGGACAACTCCTCAAGTTGCCCAGGGACCAAACTGAGCCTTCCAGCGATTTTCGGATCGATTCAGAGCCGTCTGACGACCGCCCGGCTTCTGCCGGTGGGGTCATAGAATCTCCCTCGGTACATCAAGACCGGGACATTCACGAGGTTCGATCTAGGCACGGCTAGTTGGCTGCTGTTTGTGATCATTCGACGCATGTTCATTTTCAGGCTGACAAGGGGCGGCAGCGCTGCTACGGTATCAGGCATCCGCTCTCCGGGTCGCCATTTCAACGTAGATCTCTCCCTCAGAGCGATAGAGGAGGTCAGCCGTGTCCAAAATTCTGATTACCGGAACCAGCAAAGGAATTGGATATGAAACGGCGCTGATGTTTGCGCGCGCCGGGCACCAGGTGTTTGCCACAATGCGCAATCCAGCGCAGTCAGATCTGGGCAAGGTTGCAGCGAAGGAGAATCTTCCAATTGCAATCTCGGTGCTGGATGTGGATTCAGACGAGTCCGTGCGGAACGGGATCGGCAGGATCGTTGCGGAGCATGGTGCTCCGGATGCGCTGGTGAACAACGCTGGCGTAGAGGCCTTTGGGGCGGTGGAAGAGCTGCCGCTCGCTGTTTTCCGCTCGACGATGGAAACGAACTACTTTGGCTGCATCCGTACGATTCAGGCTGTGGTGGGGCAGATGCGCGAGCGCCGCAGCGGGTGCATCGTGAATGTTTCGTCCGTGGCAGGACGGATCGCGAGCCCGCCTCTCACGCCGTATATGGCATCGAAGTGGGCGTTGGAGGCGCTGAGCGAGGGTCTCTCGGGAGAGCTCAAGAACTTCAATGTGCGAGTCGCGATCGTTGAGCCAGGCATCATCGATACCTCGATGGCACGACGGATCGGAGCGCCTGCAGAGGCGACTCCGTATCGGCAGACAGAGAGGTTTGCAAATCTGTTTGCTGCTTCGGTGGAGCGGAATCCCGTCCCGGCGACGATTGTGGCGCAGAAGGTTCTGGAGATTGTGGAGAGCGGAACCTGGCAGGTTCGGCATCCGGTAGGGCCAGATGCAGTGCCATTCCTTGGATGGCGCAACTCGATGACGGACGAGGAGTGGGCGGACCTGTATTCCAGCGATGACGATACGTGGTACGCACGAATTCTGCGAGACTTCGGACTGGACACGCGACCGAAGGCTGTCGCGGGTTGATGCGGCTCTAGCCGTTTTCTACGCGGGATTTGATGTCCTCCCAGGCCGCGTCAATGAGGCTAGCAATTGCAGCGGCGTTGGCGGGTTTTTCGCGTGTGAGCTTAACGTGACGCATGCGTTTGCCTGAGCCTTGCAGGAGGCGGGCTGGGTCGCGGATGAACGCGCCGTAGAAGAAGCCGACGTTAACGTGCGATGTGAAAACATTGACGTAGGCGAAGGGAGCATCACCTAAACATGCGGTCGGAGCGCCGTCGTGGATGAGTTCGCGGACCTCGTCACCGCAGTCGCGCATGAGTTGGAACCAGTGTTGCGCAATAGCGCCGAGCGGGCCGGGGCGTCGCTTGAACCAGGCGTCGATGGCGGGGTCGCGTTGCAGGGAGCCGTTGAAGCGGAGGATGGTCTCGTTCATGGGTGCACCCTATTCAGATTATGGAGCCTGCAGATCCTGAATCCGCTCATCGCGATGAGTCACAGATGGAAGCCGATCGTCGATGCTCAAAGCGTTCGGTTGCGAGCCGGAGACGGCGTATCCCGGATTTGAACACCGGGGCTGGGAACCCGCATTGTTCCGGGTGCCTCTTCGGTCTACTCGTTCGGCTTCCAACTCGCTCATTATTTGCTGAGGAGACCGAAGACGGCTACACCGCTGGGGGTTCCTACGTAGACCTTGCCGTTGACGACGAGTGGAGTGATGAATTTGTTGCCATTACCGAAGGCGTCGCGGCTGCCGGCTGCCTGCTTGCTGTTGTAGAGTTCCTTGCTGAGATCACTTGCGTCGTAGGCGTGAAGGACGGCTGGTTGACCGGTGTGGGATTCGAGAGCCCAAACAATACCGTTCTGCGTGCCGTTGGCCGAGACAGCGGGGGAAGTGCCCGGATAAGCGAACGATGTGGCGGTCTGGCTTGAGGGCGTTGTTGCCAGCTTGCCGCTGGTCACAGGAAATGCGCGCAGAGGACTGCCCACGGTGCCGAGATAGAGAACTCCATTGAAGAAGGCGGGGGTGGAGAAGATGGCGCCAACGCCCGGGAGTTCCTGGTAAAGATTGCTGTTGTCAGAGCCACCGGCATTGAACTTGCCGAGGTTGTCGCGGTCGGCGATGTAGAGGTTTTGATCTTTGCCGCCGCCGACGAGGAGATGACGCGTAGCACCGGCTGAATCTTTCATGTCGGGCAGGAGGACGATGCCGCCGGAGCCGAGATCGAGGTCTGCTCCGGAAGCGGAAATGGTGTCGAACTGGACGAAGTAATCGGCGACGGAAATTTTGCCGGCGTTTGTGGAGAGCCTCAGGATGGAGTTGCCGAAGTCGCTATTGGAGGGGAATTTGTTGGCGTCGAGCGTGGTGTCGAATTTCCCGTTGGCGTCGAGGAGGAACAGGTTGCCGGCGGAGTCGGCTGCGATGCCATCCCCGCTCATCCATATGGATCCATCACCGCCGTTGGGAGTGAGATTGAGGACGCCGGTTTGTTTGAGCGTGGACTCGCTGTAGGCCATCACCCAGCCGGTGTACGGCGAGAAGTCGCAGTGGGATGACCAGCCGAGATAGATGTTGCCGCCTACGAGGAGAAGCGCGGCGCGCTCCTTGTACATTTTGGGATCAAAAGTGAGGGTGCCGCCCGATGAACCGTCGCCGTTGCCGGGATAGGTGGCGGTGATCTCAGTGGGGCTGCCGGAGATTTCGCTGCCGGTGGTGATGTCAAGGGCATGAAGGCGCTGGTGGTAGTTGCCGCTCGAGTCCTTGCTCATGGCGACGACAAAGATCGTTCCATTGGTGCCCTGCTTGCGATCGATGACAGGCGTGGAAGTGATGCCAATTTCAGGACCGACCTGGCCGCAACTGCGGGCGTCGCTGGTGGTCTCGCCGGAGCCAAGGACGGATGTCTTCCAAATCTGAGCGCCGGAGTCGGCGTCGAAGGCGTAAACGCTGTCGTGTTCTGTGGCGACATAGAGGACATTGCGCGTTGATCCGCCCGCATTGACGCTCGCGAGGAAGAGGGGCTCGGCATCTACTAGCCCGTCAACGGAATCGAATCCGACTTTGCCGAATTGCGTGGAGTTGACGTTGGTGAGTGTAAGGGTGGTTTCCTGCGCGTTGAGGCCGTCGCGGGAATTGTTGTTGTGAAAGGTGGTGATATCGGGTGCGCTGGCCGTAGGAGTGGGAGTGGGTGTCGGGGTCGGTGTGGGAGAGGGATCGGATGGAGCTGTCGAATGCGAACCACCGCATGAACTTAGGAGAAGAGTACAGGAGAGCGCGATGAGAGGGTACTTCACGGGGACCTCTAGATATGGCTAGACGTGGTTCAGCGTGTAATCCAACGAATATTGGATGAGGGTTGCGGGGCGGAGGTTGGAATGGGCAGAAAACGGGCAAGTCCTAAAAACTTAGTTGACGGAACGATGGACTGAGAGTAATGTCCTAAGACTATAGGAGGTTGGGATGGGCGGAAGACCGGCGAAGAACGGGTTGACGAGGCTGGAGCTGAAGATCATGCAGGTGATCTGGAGGCTTGGGGCGAGCACGGTGAACGATGTGCAAACGGAACTGGAGCCGGCATTGGCATATACGACTGTGCAGACGATGCTGAACATTCTGGAGCGGAAAGGGAAGCTGGAGCGGGAGTTGAAAGGGCGGGCGTATGTTTACCGCGCGAAGGTCAGCGAGGAGAAGGCGGTGGGGCAGAGCGTTCGCGACATGATCGACCGGATGTTTGGAGGGTCGAGCGAAGAACTGGTGATGAGCTTGCTGAAGAGCCGGCAGATCGACGCCAAGCGGCTCGCGAAACTGACGGAGAAGTTCAGGGAGGAAGCGGAATGAGCGGCGTTGAAGGGGTTGTGATGACGTACGTCGTGAATTCGCTGTGGCAGGTTCCGCTGATCGTGGTTGCGGCATGGATGGCGGCGCGAGCGGTGCGACCGCTGGGCCCGGGAGCGGAGCATCGCGTGTGGGTGGCGGCGCTGCTGGGCGAGGCGATGGTGCCGGCGGTGTCGCTGCTGCCATGGGAGCGGCTGGATGTGGCTTGGCTGTGGCACTGGCATGCCCAGCAGGCGGGACCGGGAAGTGTGGTGGTGCAGGTGGGCGCGGGCGTGGCTTCTGAAGGACTGAGATTTCCTGCTGCTGCGATTGTGATGTTCATTGGTATTTATGCGGTTGCGACGTTGTATTTGGCAGCGAGATTTGTGTGGAGATGGCTGCGGTTGCGGGAACTTGAGCGGAGTGCAGATGCGGTGAGGCTGCATGAGGCGGCGAATGGTTCATGGCAGCGAGGAGTGCAGCGGTTTGGATTAGAACGGGTCGCGCTGGTGTCGTCGCGGAAGATTTTTGCGCCGTTGACGATGGGAGTGGCGAAGAGATGCGTGATGCTTCCGGCGGAGATGATTGCGACTCTTGGGGACTCGGAGTTGGAAACCGTTATCGGCCACGAACTGGCACATGTGAAGCGGAGGGATTTTGCGAAGAATCTCGCTTACGAAATGTTGTCGCTGGGGGTGAGCTATCACCCTGGGATTTGGTTCACGAGACAGCGGCTGACGGAGACCCGCGAGATGGTGTGCGATGCAATGGCGGCGGAGCTTTCAGGAGGCAAGGAGTATGCGCAGTCGCTGCTGAAGCTCGCAGGATTGTTGCTGCAAGGGAAGAGGGTTGGTGTTCCATATGCAATTGGAGTGTTCGATTCAAGCACGCTGGAGAGGAGACTTATGAAACTAACGGAGATGAAGAAAGAGATCGGACGTGTTCGCCGGTGCGTTGCACTTGGTGCATGCGTTGTACTCGGGGTTGCGGCTGCGACTTCGGCGGTGGCGTTGCGGATCGGCGTGGATCAAAAGAGCGCGGCGGAGGCGCAGAAACAGGCAGATCACTTGGTTCCTGTCGATGCGAAGGTCATGCAGGATCAAATACTGACGAAGCTGCCGCCGGTGTATCCGCCGGATGCGAAGAAGAAACGGATCCAGGGCAAAGTGGTGCTGAAGGCTGAGATCGGAAAGGATGGGCACGTGGAGAACCTGAACGTCGTGTCGGGTCCGAATGAACTTCAACAGTCAGCGATGGATTCAGTGCGGCAGTGGGTGTACAAGCCGTTTCTGCTGAATGGAGAACCGGTGAATGTGATCACGAAGATTACGGTGAATTACACGCTGGCGAAGTGAGAACGGCGGGGATTGAGCAATAGCGAGTACCGAGTAACAGGCGGTTATTCCCAGGTCCGAAAACCGGACCTGGGAACCGCGTTCGGTTTCAATTGAAAGTGATTTCCTGGCAGGCGATGAAAGAACAACTGCGGGTCCTTCGACTGCGTCCGCTCCGCAGACTCCGCTCAGGATGACAGTCGTTTCAGATTGCTCAGGATGAAAGTCGTTTCAGATTACTCAGGAATGATTGTGATCGCGGTGGATCCTGGTCAGTTGAGGAACATGGTGCGGTAGAGGGTGTCGCGCTGGACGGGTTTGAAGCCTGCATCGCGGATGATACGGCGGAGTTCTTCTTCGGTGGTGCAGTTGGATGTGCCTGCGGCTTTGACGACGTTCTCTTCGAGCATGACGGAGCCTACGTCGTTGCCGCCAAAGTGGAGGCCGAGCTCGAGGACCTTGAGGCCCTGCGTGACCCAGGAGGCTTGGACGTTTTCGATGTTGTCGAGGTAGAGGCGCGCGATGGCTAGTACCTTGAGGTACTCGACTGAGGTGGCCTCGTCCCAGCCGCGCCCGCCGAGCGCGGTGTGTTTGGGCTGGAAGCTCCAGGGGATGAATGCGGTGAATCCGCCAGTTTCTTCCTGTAGGCGACGGACGACTTCGAAGTGGTTGATGCGCTGATCGAAAGTCTCGCCGACACCGAACATCATGGTGGCGGTAGTGCGCATGCCGAGCTGGTGAGCGGTGCGGTGAACGCTGACCCAGTCTTCAGTGCGGCACTTGAGGCGGGCGATGCGCTTGCGAACGTCGTCGTCGAGGATCTCAGCGCCTCCGCCGGGGATGGAGTCGAGACCGGCGTCGCGAAGGCGCGCGATGGTGGTGCGGAGATCGAGGTCGGAGTACTCGGCAATCGCGAGCACTTCGGAAGCGCTGAGGCAGTGGAGCCAGATCTTCGGGAAGCGCTGCTTGATTCCTTGAAAGAGATTTTCGAACCAGTCGATCTTAAGGTCGGGGTGAATGCCGCCCTGCATGAGGACGCCGGTGCCGCCCATTTCCTGGGTTTCGGCGATCTTCTCGTAGATCTTTTCGAAGTCGAGGATGTAGCCTTCGTCGCTGCGGGGATCCTTCTTGCCGTTCTTGGGGAGGGGGCGGTAGAAGGCGCAGAAGGTGCAGTACTCGGTGCAGAAGTTGGTGTAGTTGATGTTGCGATCGATGATGTAGGTGACGACGCCTTCAGGATGGAGCCGGCGCCGGACAGCGTCGGCCTCGAAGCCCAGCCCGATGAGATCAGGGGAGTTGAAGTGATCGAGGGCTTGCTGGCGAGTCAGCGACATAGATTCAGTTTACAGGGGACGGGGAATCGGGAGTAGGGCTCAAGGGAGAGGTAGCTATTTGGAACGGCTGCTGCGGAAGAGGAACAGGCCGCGGCGCCGGACGGGGTCGGGACGGGTGCGGGAGAGGTTGGAGGCGGTGGAGATGCCGCTGAAGAGAACGAACCAGTCCCAGAATGCGCGCCAGTGGCTTTTGGTTTTGGCTTCTTCGGTGCTCATGCGCCTCGTCTTCTCTCTTTATTGGATTCCCTGTTGGTGGGGAAGTTGCAACGGATATAGGGGTGCTGGATCAGCGGGTTATGTATTTGCCGGAATCGGGTTTGAATCGGCCACGGTCGTTGCGATTGGCGAGATCTTCCCGGATGGAGATGTCAAATCCAAGGAGGCCGAGCATGATGTCGAAAAACATCGCCAACAGGCGCATTGGACTTACCCCTGAGGTTTTTGCTGAGAGGGTCTCGACGGCGAACCGGAAGGTGGCTTCTTCGATGAGCTGGAGATGCCGAAGCTCATCAGGAAGAAGCGGAGGCCTTTGCGGAGTGAGTCGAGGAGGGACATGGAGAGTCTAGCTATAAAGATAGCGCATTGGGAAAGGGAGGAGCCAAGAGAAGAGGGGCGCGCGAAGTTGTGAGCCTCTTGTCTTTTAGTCCTGGTGAGGTGGTTCGGAGGTGGGGCGGTGCGCAGGGGCTTCGGTGGGTGGGGCGGGGGCGCGGTTGAGGATGTCGAGGGCAGCCTGCGGCATAGGCTTGTTGGCGTTGGCAAGGAAGATGCTGACCTGCCACAACTCGGTGTCGCTGAGCTGCGTTTTGAAGGAAGGCATCCCGGTGAGGCGGATGCCGTTGAGGATTTTCCAGTAGGTCTCGCCGAGCGGGTCGTCGCTGACGCCGACGACTTGGGGGTTGTTATGGTGGGGCTCGAGTAGCTGTGGAGCATCGGGGTACATATGGGCGCCGAGGGCCGATGGGTGGCTATGAAGGCCGTGGCAAGTCGCACATCGGTCGACGTAAATGCGAGCGCCGGCGGTAAGGTTGGTGGCGTCTGGTTCCATGTGGGTGCCAACCATTTCGCGCTGGACCCGCGCATCGAGAGGCATGTGGACCAGCTGGCGCTCATGCGGAAAGGCCGGATCGTCGACTGCGACGGGGACTCTGCCGTACATGAGGTACACAAGCACGGCGAGAGGGACCAGAACGAGTCCGATAATCAGTCCGAGAATGAAGCGCATACGGTCTTGTGACGCCCTCCTCAGGAATCCATCGTAGAGCATGAAAGGAGGGTTAGCGGCAAAAAGCAATGGTGTGCGTCCAAAAGAAGTCAGTCCCTGTAAAGTTTGCTTCGGGTTCGGTTTGCGATAATGAACGGAGGAATGTGCTCGACTCCGAAAGTGTTCCACCCCACGGATATTGATCCGAGGGCATCCGTGCTGGAGGTAAGGAAAGATCGATGTTTTCGTTTCGCCGAGCTGTAGCAATTCTGGCGTTTACAGGGCTTGTTTCTTCTGGCGTTGCGGCATTTGGCCAGGACTCCACCAATCAACCGGCACAGGAGCAGACACCGCCGGCAGCGCCCGCAGCTACACAAAGTCAGGGGCAGGTGAGCGTGCAGGGGCGCATTCGGGCACGTAGAGAGGCGCGGCGGCAACAGGCGATTCGCGATACTTATGGCCAGCGGTATGAGCTTTTCATCGGCGCGGGATATCAGCGGTTCATTCCGGGTCCGATTCTCCAGCACACGACCATGTACGCATTCGATTTGGGCCTGACGCGGTATTACAGTGAGCGGCTGGGTATTACGCTGGATGGGCGCGGAAATTTCGGAACGTCGTTTGTGGGCCTCAATTTCACTTCCATCACGCGACCGGCCATCAGTACCTATGACATCATGGCGGGGCCGGTTTACCGGTTCAAGATGCGCCCGAAGTACTCGATTGCTGGGCGGGTACTGGGCGGTGCGGCGATGGGCAACTTCACGGGAGACACGAACCGATTTGGACAGATTTGCCCGCCAGGGCAGCAGTGCTTGCTGTATCCGGATGGGACTACTTATGCGTTTTCGGGGGCAATCATCGGAGAGGCGAACGTCTCGCCGGGTTTGTCGCTACGGCTGGCGCCGGAGGCGATGGGGACGGGTTTCGGTTCGACATTTCAGCATGATCTGGGAGCGACGTTCGGGCTGGTGTACCGGTTTGGAAAGCAGTAAGGCAGGGGACCGAGGGAACAAGGGGCGGCTCGCCGGGAAATCTGGCGAGCCGTTGCTATTTGTGGGCGGCGTAGTCGGCGGCGCCCATCATGTGGATGGAGACGTAGGGCTCGTCGCCAATGACCCAGCTGTCGTGGCCGGGCTCGATGTAGAAGATGTCGCCAGGGTTCATCTCGATGATGCGGCCGTCGTCCATGGCAGCGGTTGCGCGGCCGGAGATGACCATGCCTACGTGGGAGACGTCACAGCTTTTCTTGCCCAATGCTCTGCCCACGTGCTCGGACCATTTCCAGCCGGGCTCATAGGTCGCGCGGCCTATTGTCATGTCGCCGAGGTGGACGAGTTCGAATTTGCCTTTTTCGAAGGTGCGGACTTCGTCTGGGTTGTCGAAGCGCTTGAGGATGACTTCATACATTGAGACCTCCAGAAGAGTTCGCGATGTGGAAATTGCGATCCCGGTCTCAGAAGCGAGACCTGGGCACCTGTTGCCCAGCCGAATTCGTTCACTGAAGGATGGGGATGTTGGCGATTCGCTGCTGCCACTCGGCGGGGCCGGTCTGATGGACGCTGGTGCCTTTGGAGTCGACGGCGACGGTGACGGGCATGTCTTTGACCTCGAACTCGTAAATGCCTTCCATGCCGAGGTCTGCGAAGGCCAGCTGGCGTGAGGCGGTGATGGCCTTGGAGACGAGGTAGGCTGCTCCGCCGACGGCCATGAGGTAGACGGCGCCGAACTCCTTGATGGCTTCGATAGCGATGGGGCCGCGCTCGGCTTTGCCGACCATGCCGAGGAGGCCGGTCTGGGCGAGCATCTGGCGGGTGAACTTGTCCATGCGGGTGGCGGTGGTGGGGCCGGCGGGTCCGATGACTTCTTCGCGGACTGGATCGACGGGGCCGACGTAGTAGATAAAGCGGTCTTTGAAGTCGACGGGGAGTTTTTCGCCACGGTTGAGCATGTCGGTCATGCGCTTGTGGGCGGCGTCGCGACCGGTGAGGAGCTTGCCGTTGAGCAGAAGGACTTCGCCGGGTTTCCACGTGGCGGCTTCTGCCCGGGTGATGGTGTCGAGATTGACGCGGCGGGCGCTGGAGACGTCGTAGGTGAGTTTCGGCCACGCGTCGAGTGATGGAGGGTCGAGGTAGGCGGGCCCGGAGCCATCGAGCACGACGTGCGCGTGGCGGGTGGCGGCGCAGTTCGGAATCATAGCGACGGGCAGGTTGGCCGCGTGGCAGGGCACGTCGAGGACTTTTACGTCGAGAACGGTGGTGAGGCCGCCGAGTCCCTGAGCGCCGATGCCGAGTCGGTTGACCTTGTCGTAGAGTTCGACGCGAAGTTTTTCAGCGGTGGTTTTGGGGCCGCGGGCGATGAGGTCCTGAATGTCGATGGGATCCATGAGGGATTGCTTGGCGAGGAGCATGGCTTTTTCAGCGGTGCCGCCGATGCCGATGCCGAGCATGCCGGGAGGGCACCATCCGGCGCCCATGGTGGGGACAGTTTTAAGGACCCACTCGACGATGGAGTCGGACGGGTTGAGCATGACGAATTTGCTTTTGGCTTCGGAGCCTCCGCCCTTGGCGGCGACGGTGATTTCGACAGTGTTGCCGCGGACGAGTTCGACGTTGACGACGGAGGGCGTGTTGTCGCGGGTGTTTTTGCGGGCGCCGGCGGGGTCGGCGAGCATGGAGGCGCGGAGCGTGTTGTCAGGATCGGTGTAGGCGCAACGAACACCTTCGTCGACCATACCCTGGATATCGAGAGTGGGAGCGCTGCCGTCCGGGCCTTCGAAGCGGACGTCCATGCCGACTTTCACGAAGGCGTTGACGACGCCGGTGTCCTGGCAGATGGGGCGGTGGCCTTCGGCGCACATGCGGCTGTTGATGAGTATCTGGGCGATGGCGTCTTTGGCGGCTGGGGACTGTTCACGCTCGTAAGCGCGGGCGAGGTTCTCGATGTAATCGGTGGGGTGGTAGTAGCTGATGTACTGCAGCGCGCCGTACACGCTGGCGATGAAGTCTTCCTGCTTGATGACGGTGGTCATGAGAACTCCCGCGGGATGGTCAACTCTCTAGGGTAAAGCAGCGGAGGTAGCGGGACCAGCAGAGTTAGCCGTCTGCTGGCGCGCACGTGTTCGCCAGCAAGTATGCGGATCAAGGTTTGTCGAAGAGCGACGGCGGTTCGTTTGGATCTGGGTAGGTGGGCTGGCCGTTTACCGGGACAAGGAACGGAGTGAGTTTGTGTTCGGCGGCGGGGACGGCGGTGAGGATATCGCGGACTTGCCAGCCTTTGAGGATGAGGGCGTCGGAGATGAGGGAGCGGTGACAGCGCCATGGGACGGCTTCGGCGCACATGATGGCGGTGGGAGTGTGGCTGGCAATTTCGATCAGGGTGGCGAGGCCTTCGGCGAATTGCGGAGTGGCCATGTAGTCGGCGTATCCGCGGAATGAGGTGTTGCGCCAGCCGATGTTGATGGAGTCCTTGCGGCTGCGACGGCGGCCTCCGAGCGCTTTGAGATGGGTGTAGGCGATGCCGGCTGCGCTGAGTGACGATGCGAGCGCTTCGGAGTTGAATTGCGGAACGTGGCGGGATTTGGGGATGGAGCGGACGTCGACGAGGTGACGGATGCCGCGTGCGCTGAGGAGTGCGATGAACTCTTCGATGGAGTGGGTGGAGTGGCCGATGGTGAAGATGGTGGGCTGCGCCACGAGTTAATCGTAATGTGTGTTCTCCCATCCAAGCAAAGCTTGGAAGGGGCACCATTGTTGCGTCCTGCGGGCACGAGGTTTGAGTAGAATGCAACAAGCCGATGACTTCCCCCGCGAGTGATAAGAGGCCGATCAACACGCCACGACAGGTTTTGTTTGCGAGCCTGGTGGGGACGGCTGTTGAGTTTTTTGATTTTTATATCTACGCGACAGCGGCGGTGCTGGTGTTTCCGAAGCTGTTTTTTCCCAAGAGCGATCCTGCTTCGTCGGTGCTGGCTTCGCTGGCGACGTTTGCGATTGCGTTTGTTGCGCGGCCCATTGGTTCAGCGCTGTTTGGGCATTTCGGCGATAGGATCGGGCGGAAGAGAACGCTGGTACTGGCGCTGCTGACGATGGGCGTCTCGACATTCGTGATTGGAACGCTGCCGCCATATCAGAAGATTGGGCTGGCAGCGCCATTGTTGCTGGCGCTGTGCCGGTTCGGGCAGGGGATCGGGCTCGGAGGCGAGTGGGGCGGGGCGGTGTTGCTGGCGGTTGAGAACGCTCCGCCATCGAAGCGGGCGCTGTACGGGATGTTTCCGCAGTTGGGTGCTCCGGTGGGATTTCTGCTTTCGGGCGGGATTTTTCTGGGATTGTCGCGGTGGCTGACGGATGCACAGTTCTTCGCGTTTGGGTGGCGGCTGCCATTTCTGGCGAGCGCGGTGCTTGTGCTGCTGGGGCTGTATGTGCGGCTGTCGATTACGGAGACGCCGGTGTTTGAGTCGGCGATGAAGCGAGCGCATCCGAAGAAAGCTCCGATTGCGGAGGTTTTCAGGAAGCACACGCGCGATGTGTTTGCAGGGATCCTGGTGTGCATGGCGACATTTGTGCTGTTTTACCTGATGACGGTGTTTGCGCTGTCGTGGGGTACGACGGCGCTGCATTATCCGCGTGCGGAATTTCTGGTGATGCAGTTGATTGCTGTGGTGTTCTTCGGGGCGACGATTCCGCTGTCGGCATGGATGGCGGAGCGAGGAAGACGGCCGGTGATGTTTGGGGTATCGGCGCTGATTGCGGTGTTCGGACTGTTCATGGCGCGGATGTTTGAGGCGGGGCCGACGGGCGCGCTATGGATGATGAGTGTGGGGCTGGCGTTGATGGGCGTGACATATGGCCCGCTTGGGACGGTGGTGTCGGAACTGTTTCCGACGCCGGTGCGATATACGGGATCTTCGCTGGCGTTCAGCATGGCGGGGATTCTGGGTGCATCTCTGGCGCCGTATATCGCGACCTGGCTGGCGGAACGATATGGGCTGGCGTTTGTGGGCTACTACCTTACGGCTTCGGCGGTGCTGTCAATTGCGGGATTGCTGATGATTCGGGAGACCAGCGGAGAGGATTTGAGTTCTGTGATCGAGTAGAAGAAGGGGCCCCGGAAGTCGATGGCCTAAGCTGGAGATATGGCGGAATTTCCTGCGGATTCGATTCCGGATGCGAAGCCCTCGTCTACGCTGGAGCGGGACAGGGGGGGGAGGGGGTCGGAGGAGCTTTTTGACGTCCTGGTGATTGGGGCGGGGCCGACGGGGCTGGCGTGCGCGATTGAAGTGCAGAAGGCCGGGTTCAAGGTAGTCGCGGTGGACAAGGGGTGCGTCTGCAACTCCCTGTTCCACTATCCCTCGCACATGACATTCTTCACGACGCCGGAGCTGCTGGAGATTGGCAACATCCCGTTTCCAAGTCCGAATCCAAAGCCGACGCGGAATGAGGCGCTGCAGTATTACCGACTGGTTGCTGCGCACTACAAACTCGATGTCCGACAGTACGAACGCGTGGAGCGGGTGACGGGGCAAGATGGTGAGTTTACCGTTCACACGGAGGACCGGTTTGGCAGGGCGGGACAGTTGAGAGCGCGGAAGCTGATCATTTCGACGGGCTACTACGATCTGCCGAATATGATGTGTATCCCTGGCGAGGAACTGAGCAAAGTTCATCACTACTACAACGATCCACACCCGTATTTCGACACAGATGTGGTGGTGATTGGTGGAAAGAACTCAGCGGCGATTGCGGCGCTGGAGCTATGGCGCAGCGGGGCAAGGGTGACGCTGGTGCATCGGCACGAAGGGATGCATCGTCATGTGAAGTACTGGATCAAGCCGGATATTGAGAACCGAATCAAGAACGGCGAAATCAAAGCGTATTTCAACACCGATGTGGTGGAGATTACGCAAGACGAGGTGGTGCTGAAGTCGCCGCAGGGTGTTGAAACCATCAAGAACGATTTCGTGTTTGCGATGACGGGATATCATCCCGACTTCAGTTTTCTCGAGAGCCTGGGCGTGCGGTTTGAGGGGCCGGACAAGCTGCCGGTCTGCA
>Ga0207671_10000245_pt1 | contig 81222 bp, 56 predicted proteins | sample KBSC24metaG_FD_184352 | JGI IMG/M metagenome (GOLD analysis project Ga0207671, IMG submission 184352) | Corn rhizosphere microbial communities from Kellogg Biological Station, Michigan, USA - KBS C2-4 metaG (SPAdes) (version 2) | ecosystem: Host-associated > Plants > Roots > Rhizosphere > Soil...
TGCCGCTGCGGCAGGCCGCGGGCCGGGTGCTGGCGGAGGCGCTGCTGGCACCGCACGACATGCCGCCCGAGCGGCGGTCCGCGATGGACGGCTACGCCGGCCGTGCCGCCGACTTCGCCGCCGCCGTCCCCGACGGGCTCCCGGTGCTGGCGGCCGTCGCCGCCGGGGCGCCGTTCAGCCAGGCGCTGGGGCCCGGTCAGGTGGTGTCAATCGCCACGGGCGGCGTCGTGCCCGACGGCGCCGACGCCGTGGTGATGGTCGAGGCGACGGCGCCGGCCGGGGGCGTGGCCGCCGGCGGTGACCGCCGCTACGTCGCGCCGGGCGGACGCGTGCGCATCATCAAACCGGTCGCGGTGGGCGCCAACCTGGTCCAGCCCGGTGAGGACGTGAAGGCGGGCGCCCTGGTGCTGGCGGCGGGCAGGCGGGTGGGCGCTCGCGATCTGTCGGCCCTGGCCGCGTTCGGGGTGGTGGAGGTGCCGGTGGTGCGGCGGCCCCGCGTGGCCACGCTGGCCACGGGCAGCGAGGTGTGCGCCGTCACCGAGGTGCCACAGCTGGGGCAGGTGCGCGACTCGAATCAGTACGTCCTGGCGGCCGAGATCGAGGCCGCCGGGGGCATCGCCGTGCTGGGGGGCATCGTCGGCGACGACTACGCGGCCTTGCACCAGGCGGTGTCGCGCCTGTGCGCCGAACACGACGCGGTGATCCTGTCGGGCGGTTCCTCGGTGGGGCCGAAGGATCTGACCGGCCGGGTGCTGGCGTCGCTGGGGGCGCCCGGCATCATCTTCCACGGCATCGACATTCGCCCCGGAAAGCCGACGGTGCTGGCCCGGGTCGGCGACAAGCCCGTCATCGGGATGCCCGGCTATCCGACGTCATCGATGGTGGTGTTCGAGGCCTTCGTCCGCCCCATGCTGGCGCGCCTGTGCGGGGAATCCGTGGCCGACGCCTGGCCCGTGCCGGCGCGGGCGCGCCTGGCCACCGCCTACAGCAAGCCGCCCGGCCGCGAGGATCACCTGCGGGTGCGCCTGGCGCGGCGTGACGGCGACGTCTGGGCGGACATCGTGCCGGGCGGCTCGGCCGCCATCTCCAACGTGCTGGAGGCTGATGCGCTGGCCTGCGTTCCCGCGGGCATCGAACGCGTCGAGGCCGGCGACCTGGTCGACGTGAGGCGGTTCCTGTAGCGCGGCGGCGACCGGCTTCGAACGCGCGGGAGGGCGGCGCCTGCCGGAGCGGGTCAGGGCGCGCGGGGCGGGACGCGTAGCGCCGGCTGGTCCAGGGTCCGCCCGTGAACGTTGGCGACGGTGGCGAAAGGGTCGAGCAGCAGCGGCGACAGCAGGGCGAACAGCAGGGCCGTGCGCAGGCGGCGCCACCACAGACCGTCCCGGTGGTCGGCGTCGCGCAACACCCCGCCGCTGCGTTCGCCCAGCACCAGCAAGGCATGCAGCCAGAAGAACGCCATCACCAGGGCCGCCGGTCCCAGCGTCAGGGCAGGCGGGCCGGCGTCGAGGACCGCCACCACGTGCATCAGCCCCGAGGCGGTGAACGCCAGCAGCGTCCCGGCGGTGAACGATCGGCGCCGCGCGTAGGGCCGGAAGAAGGCACGATCCAGGTTGCCCTGCACCAGGCGATTCCAGCGCCGCCCCCAGAACTGCGCCAGCGAGCTGGCGAGGTGGGGATTGTCCTGCAGCCCCAGCACCTGATGGCCGCCCAGCGCCGCGAAGCCGACGATCAGGTCGTGTATCCCGGCCGCCCCGACGGCGACCTCGGCGAAGACCAGCAGGTCGTCGGCGAAGCGCGACCAGTGCCACAGGCGGACGGTGTTCCCCGCGACCAGCAACCCCACGCAAGCACCGGACGCCAGCAGGCCCCGCGCCAGCACCCATCCGGGACGCGACAGGGGCACCGCGCGCCGGACCAGCAACGGCTCGGGCAGCAGCATGCGTCCCGCCACGAACCAGGGCGTCGCCCGCAGACCGTTGCCCGCTGGCGCGGACCGGGGTGCCCAGCGTGCCCCCAGCGCCGCCATGCGGATGCCCAGGAACCCGACCAGCAGGCCCAGGCTCAGCTGGGCGGGACCGGGGCCGCGCGTGCACAACGGCGACGCCCAGGTGGCGGCCAGCAGCACGCCGCGCGCCGTCCGCCGCGCCCCCACCGACCGCACATGCCCCAGGGAGACGTACCCGACCCCGGCAGCGACGGCCAGGGGCAGCAGCATCAGGCTGAGGGGAAAGTCGAGCATGGGGAGCCCGGCGGTCGTCGGGCAGTTGCTGGGCGATTGCCGGGCGGCGAAGCGTCACCAAAGATTTTCACCCCGAACGTCAGTTTCCTCTAGCGCGCAGGCGGATTTTTCCTAACGTACGCACCATGAGCAGCGCTGGGATCCCGCGAAAATGGACGGTCGCGGATTCGTCCGAGTTGTACGGGGTCAAGTACTGGGGAAACAACTACTTCTCGGTCGCCGAGAACGGGAACGTGCAGGCGCACCCGGCGGGCATCGAGGGGGGCCGGATCGACCTGAAGGAGCTGGTCGACGAGGTGAACCGGCGGGGCATCGGCCTGCCGCTGCTCATCCGCTTCTCCGACGTGTTGAAGAGCCGCATCGTCGAGCTGAACGAGGCGTTTCGCCGCGCCATCGCCGAGTACGGCTACAAGGGCAACTTCAAGGGCGTCTATCCCATCAAGGTCAACCAGCACCGCTACGTGGTCGAGGAGATCGTCCAGTTCGGGCGGCCCTATCACTACGGCCTGGAGGCGGGGTCGAAGCCCGAGTTGCTCGCCGTCATGGGCATGCTGGACGACGAAGAGGCGCTGATCGTCTGCAACGGCTACAAGGACGAGGAGTACATCGAGACGGCGCTCACCTGCTCGAAGCTGGGACGGACGGTGCTGATCGTCGTCGAGAAGTTCTCGGAGCTGAACCTGATCGCGGAGACGGCCAAGAAGCTGGGGGTGCGGCCCCGCATCGGCATCCGGGTCAAGCTGGCGTCCAAGGGCTCGGGCCGGTGGGAGGCCTCGGGCGGTGACCGTTCGAAGTTCGGCCTCTCCACGCGCGAGGTGCTGGAGGCCATCAAGTTCCTGCGCGACAACGACCTGCTGTCCTGCTTCGAGCTGCTGCACTTCCACCTGGGCAGCCAGATCTCCGCCATCCGCGCCGTGAAGAACGCCCTGCGGGAGGCCTGCCGCTTCTTCGTCGAGGTGGTGAACCTGGGCGCGCCGCTGAAGTACTTCGACGCGGGCGGCGGCCTGGGCGTCGACTACGACGGCTCGCAGACGAACTTCGCCTCGTCCATGAACTACACCATGCAGGAGTACGCGAACGACATCGTGTACGCGCTGCAGGAGAGCTGCGACTCGGCCGGCGTGGCGCACCCCACCATCGTGACGGAGTCGGGCCGCGCCATCGTGGCCCACCACTCGATGCTGGTGGTCGACGTGCTGGGCGTGGGCGAGTTCGAGGCCGGCAAAGCGCCCGAGAAGTTGTCGGACGAGGCGCACCGGGTGGTGAAGAACCTGTTCGACACGTTCCGCGACGTCTCGCGCAAGAACGTGCTCGAGGCCTATCACGACGCCCTGGAATACAAGGAAGAGGCGCTGCAGCTGTTCAACCTGGGCAACCTGTCGCTGCCCGAGCGGGTCGTCGCCGAGGACATCTTCTGGGCCATCTGTCACAAGCTGCTGAAGACCACCCGCGAGCTGCGCGAGGTGCCCGAGGAGCTGGAGGGGCTGGAGCGGGCCCTCTCGGACACCTACTTCTGCAACTTCTCGATGTTCCAGTCGCTGCCGGACATCTGGGCCATCGATCAGCTGTTCCCCATCATGCCCATCCACCGCCTGGGCGACGAGCCCACGCGGCGCGCCGTGCTGGCCGACATCACCTGTGACTCCGACGGCAAGATCGACCACTTCATCGATCGCCGCGACGTGAAGTCGGTGCTGGAGCTGCACCCGTTGAACGGCCGGGAGTACTACATGGGGATCTTCCTGATCGGCGCGTATCAGGAGATCCTGGGCGATCTGCACAACCTGTTCGGCAACACGAACACCGTGCACGTCTCGCTGGGAACGGGGGGCGGCTACCAGATCGAGCATGTGGTCACCGGTGACACGGTGACGGACGTGCTGAAGTACGTCAGCTACACCCGCGAGGACCTGGTGGCGCGCGTGCGCCGCTTCGCCGAGCTGGCCGTGCGCAGCGGCAAGATGAGCCTGGAAGAGACCCGCGCCATGCTGCGCATGTACGAAGAGGGGCTGGCCGGCTACACCTACCTCGAGGGCGCCTAGAGCCGGGCGCCAGGCGGGCAGGGTGGGGAAGACCACCCCAGCGCTGCCCTGTCACCGGAGGCCTGGGCCCGCCGATGGATTCAACTCCTTGGGCGCGCCGGCCGAATGCTACTCTCATCATCATGGCCCAGGGGCAAAACGGCTGGATTCAGGTGGCGCGCGCGGACGAGCTGCGCGAGTCGGTTCTCGTCGAGCTTCGTCCCTGCGGCTTCTGCGGCAAGACCGAGCGGTTCATCCTGCTTCACCGGGTCGCGCCCGCCGGGGGGGCCAGCCTGTCGGCGGAGGGCGATTTTCACGCCGCCGGCGAGTGCTGGGCCATCGCCCCTGGACTTTGCCTGAACCGCGGCCGCCCATTCGATCCCCGCGCCGCAATCGACAGCGGTCGCCTGTGGCGCCGGGCGGACGTGTCCGAGCACGACGAGGCCGCCGCCCGTTCCCAGGACGCTGGCCAGCGCGTCCGCGAACCCGTCCGCCTGGAACGTCCCTGAGCCTCGGGTCCGCGCGCGACGACGCCGGCTAGGGCATGGCCGTGGGGTCGACGCGGGGGCGGATCAGCTTCGTGTGCAGCAGGCGATAGAGGATCTTGCTGACGTCGAAGGAGCCCAGGCGCAGCGTCCGGATGACGTCGCGCACGGTGCTCTTGCCCGACATGGCGTCGAGGACGGCGATCTCGTCGCGGGTCAGCGTGCCGCGCGGCAGGCGACCGATGCGATCCTCGTCGCGGACGAACACCATGTCGAAGTTGCGGATGTCGCGCTCGATCAGCCGCCACTCGTCGACGCGCCGGAACCCCTCCAGCAGCAGCGTGTCGATGTTGATGCCCAGCGCCGCCTCCTCGACGATCTCGGGCAGGTGCGGGGTGCGGCGGAAGTGGAACGTCCCCTTCGACCAGCGCAGCGTCTCGTACGTCAGCTCGGCGGTCTGCCGGCGCATGGCCAGCTTCAGCTGCGCCTCCGTCAGCAGGCCGCGCATGATCAGGTCGCGCCCGAACAGCGGGGGCTTGCCCGGCATCTGGGCGCGCGCGTCCAGCACCTCGGCCAGGTCGGCGGGCGTGATGTCACCCGCCTCGACGGCGAAGCGGCCCAGCAAGAACTCCTCGGCCACGCCGACGGCAGCGGCCAGATCGATGGCGCCCTTGCGGAAGAACAGGTCGACGCGCGCGCTCTCCGACAGCACGCGCAGCGTCCCGGTCTGGCCCTGCTGGCCCAGCAGCAGCAGCACCTCGCTGATCGACACCGCGCCCAGGTGACCGGACAGATCGTACCCCCCGGCGCCGCTGTCGATGGCCTGGTAGCCCGCCTCGGCCAGCGCGGCCGCCAGTCCTCCGTCCTTCAGCGCGCCGCGCACGATGGCGGGGATCTCCCAGGAGGCTGACTCCTGCCGATAGCGCTCCAGCCGCTCGGCCAGGAAGTCCGTCAGCCGCTCCAGCGGATCTCCGCTCGCCGGCTCGCCCGAGCGAGACAGCGCCTCGGCCACGGCGCTCGCTTCGGCCGGCTTGGGCCGCAGCACGCGCGTCTGCTGCGATGAATCGACCCCGGTCTTCTCGATGACGTGGGACACCACCGCCAGCACGGCGTCGGACGAGAAGGGCTTCGTGATGTAGTCGATGACGTTCGGTGTGCGTGCGTATCGGCCCGACTGGTCCTCGACCTTGCTGGTCATCAGGACGACCGGCGTCTGAGACAGCTCGAGGTCATCGGCCAGCGCGCCGCACAGGCCCAGGCCCCCTTCGCCTTCCCCGGCGGCCGCCGGGATCAGCGAATCGATCAGGATGACGGCGGGCCGCTTGGCGCGCGCCAGCTCCATTCCCGAGGTGACGTCCAGCGCGGTGTCCACCTGGTATCCGGCGCGCGCCAGCGCCGATTCCACGACCTTCAGGATGGTCGGGTTGTCGTCGACAACCAGCAGGTTCTCTCCGGCCATTAAGTGAACTCCCTCGGGAATGTAGCATCTGGGCGCGCGCGCGGTCCACGCGGCGCGGCGGCCGCGATCGGGCGGGTGGCGGTGAAATGTCAGCCCCGGGGGAGGCTTGGTTACCGTTCCCCGAGCCGGCCCCGCGGGTGAAAGCTTCCGACTGCCTGCGGCAAGCGAGGCCCCCCCGCGCGCCAGGAAGTCGGCAGGGCAGGCTCAGGATCCGCCGCCTTTCAGTCGATGACGGCCTCCGAAGGGTCAATCCATTGACGGACATGAAAGGGTTTCCCCGGCGCTTTGGGCCCTACGCCCTGGCGAAACCTCTGGCACGCGGAGGCATGGGGGCGCTGTACCTGGCGGTTCATCCGGACCGCAGCCCCGACGTGTGCGTGATCAAGACCGTCCTGCCCCACCTGGCCGACAAGGAGTACCTGCAGCGCTTTCGCGACGAGGCCAAGGTGGTGGTCCGGCTGTCGCACCGGAACCTGGTGCCGGTCTTCGATTCCGGGCAGGTGGCCGGCGAGATCTACCTGGGCATGGAGTTCGTGGACGGCCGCGATCTGCGCGCCATCTGGAACCGCTGCGCCAAGAAGGGGGTGGCGTTCCCCATCGATGTGGCCGCCTATCTGGCTCGTGAGGTGGCGCTGGGCCTCGACTACGCGCACCACTTCGGCGACATCAAGCTGATCCACCGCGACGTCTCCCCACCCAACGTGCTGGTGGGCTTCGACGGCATCGTCAAGCTGACCGACTTCGGGCTGGCGTCGTCGACGTTGAAGCTGGAGAAGACCGCGCCCGGCATCATCTACGGCAAGGTCAGCTACATGTCGCCCGAACAGGCGCGCGGCGAGCCGCTGGACGGGCGCACCGACCTGTTCGCCACCGGGATCATCCTGTGGGAGCTGCTGACGGGGCGTCAGGTGTACCCGGCGCGCAACCCGAACGTCCCGCAGGGCGACGCCGGCGGCCGGCCCCAGCACGACAACGAGGAGCTGCTGCGCCGGGTCCGGCGGCCCCAGCTGTCGCCGCCCTCGCAGCGCGCCTCGCGCGTGCCGCCCGAGCTGGACCGCATCGCCATGATGGCGCTGGCGCCCAAGCTGGCGGACCGCTACCCGTCGTGTGCCGAGTTCGCCGCCGAGCTGACCGCCTATCTGGAGGCGAAGCACCCCGCCACGAACGCCGCCCGGGTGGCCGACTTCATGTCGCTGCTGTACGGCGAGGACCTGGCCGAGGATCGCGTGGAGCGCGACATGGTGCTGACCGAGGCCCGCGCGCTGGCCGCGAAGCGTCAGCCCACGGAGCGGCGCCAGTCGATCATCACGGCGGCCATCCCCATCGACGAGTCGCGCGCGCCGGGCGAGTCGCGGAACGTCGCCAGCGCCGGGGGCGACGGCCGGCCGCGTCCCGAGGGCCTTCCCCTGTCCCCCTCCAACCTGTCGGATCTGCAGACGGCCGAGCGGAACGTGTTCCCCGACACGCCGGCCACGCCGCCGGCGATCCCGCGGCGGTCCATGCGGGGCACGGTGGTGAACGGCCCGGCCACCGAGGCCGCCTTGCCCGCGCCCGCGCGCGACGAGGTGTCGGCCTCCTTCGCCGAGTCGGTGGCCTCCTCCTCGAACTCGGCGGTCAACAGCGCGAACGTGGTGGGGACGCTGGTGGGCGGCCGCTACCGCATCCGCCGCCTGTGCGGCGAGGGCGGCATGGGGCGCGTCTACGAGGCCGAGCACATCGAGATCGGCAAGCGCGTCGCCCTGAAGATCCTGCACCCCGGCTACAGCCAGACGCCCGATCTGGTGGAACGCCTGCGCCGCGAGGCCCGGGCCGCCTCCCGCATCGGGCACCCCAACGTCGTCGACGTCACCGACTCGGGCACCACCGACGACGGGTCCTTCTTCTTCGTGATGGAGTACCTGGAGGGCCGCGAGCTGGGCGACGTGGTGTTCGAGGAGAAGGGCATCGACGTCCGGCGCGCGCTGGGCATCACCGTGCAGATCTGCCGCGCCCTGCGTGCGGCCCACGCCGCCGGCGTCATCCATCGCGACCTGAAGCCCGAGAACGTACTGCTGGTCGAGCGTGACGGACAGAAGGACTTCGTGAAGGTGCTGGACTTCGGCATCGCGAAGAACCTGACCGACGGCGACGACACGCAGGCCGTGGGGCCGCGCCGCAAGCTGACCAATCCCGGCGTCGCCATGGGAACGCCCGAGTACATGGCGCCGGAGCAGGCCGCGGGCCGCCCCGCTGACGCGCGCTCGGACGTGTACGCGGTGGGCGGCGTCCTGTACGAGATGCTGGTGGGCCATCCCGCCTACGAGGGCGCGAACTTCATGGAGGTCCTGCACAAGAAGGCGAACTTCGCGCCGCAGGCCATCGGGAAGTTCCGGGACGACGTGCCCGCCGAGGTCGAGGCGCTGATCCTGATGGCGATGGCGAAGGATCCCGCGCAGCGCCCGCAGTCGATGTCCGACTTCGAGCAGCGCCTGCAGGAGATCGCGCGCCGCTGCTTCACCGACGGGGCGCTGCTGGCTTCCCCGCTGCTTCCCGGAACCAGCGTGGACACGCCCCGGCCGGTGGTGCTGAACGGCGCCATCAGCATGGGCCGGCTGTCGGCGGTCTTCGCGGACCGGCGGCGGCTGGCGGCGGCGGCCATCGCCGGATGCGTGGTGCTGGCCATCGCCGCGATGGGCATCGGCCGCACGCGCGGCCGCGGGGGCATGGGGACGATCGCCGCGGCCAGCACCCCGGGCGCCGAGCCAGCGGCGCCGGCCCCGGTGGCCGCGCCCGCCGAGCCGGCGGTCGCCGCCCACGCGGCGGCCCCCGACGTCGCCGCTCCCGGCGAGGCGCCGGCCGGGCCGGGGGAGGCGGCGGAGGCTTCCGCCGCCGACAGCGAGACGGACGCGCCCGAGCACAGCGGACCGCCGGCCAAGGCCCGCGCGGCGGCGACCTCCGCGGCCGAGCAGCGCAGGGAGCTGGACGAGGCGCAGGCCCTGCTGCGGACCCAACACTTCGCCGAGGCCCGCAAGGCCTTCACCCGCCTGTCGAAGAACCGGCTCACGCGCGGCCGGGCCCTGCTGGCGCTGGCGGAGATCGCCTTCCAGGAGAAGAACTATCAGGAGACGATCCGCAGCGCCAAGCTGGCCACCGAGCGGGGCGGCGGCGCGCGCGCCCACGTGCTGCTGGGAGACGCCCACTTCCGCCTGAACGAGTTTCCCGCGGCCGTGACGGCCTACCAGCAGGCGCTGCGCCTCGATCCCGGCAACTCGAGCGCCAAGTCGGGACTGGCGCTCGCCAACAAGCGACTGTGACCAGACGGGCGCCGGGCTTCAGCCGGCGTCGCTCTCCACCAGGCCGATCAGGTTGCCTTCCAGATCGCGGAACTGCGCCATCACCACCATACCCATGTCGGTGCGCTGCGTGCGGTTTTCCTGGCTGCCATGGCGACCCTGCCCTCCAGGCGCCCTTTTATCAGGGCACCGTGGCGGAGCGCGCCGCTCAGCGCATCGAGGTCCCGATCCGGCCCGGGACGCGGCGGCGGGCAGCCCCGACGCCTGTACCAGCTGCCACGTGGGGCCGACCGGAGCTGGGCCGCCGCGCAGGCGGCGCGATTGTGGCCCGGCCACGCAGGAGGGGGCGCCGTTCCCGCCGGTGATCACAGCCCGGGGAGGCGCTGTTCTCTGGCGACCCGATCGCCCGGGCCCTGGCAGCGGACGCGCTCGGTCGCGCCCCGGCACTGGCTGGCCGCCCTGCGGGCCGAAGCCGCGCGCGGACATCGACCTCGGTGAATGACGCCGCGGAAGCGGGGGCGTACGGTCCCGCCACGGTAACCAGTGTTAGGATCGCAACGATCCATGTCGGAGCGTTTGCCGCGCCAGTTCGGAAAATACGTGCTGTTGAAATCGCTGGCCCGCGGCGGCATGGGCGAGATCTATCTGGCGGCCTCCGATCAGCCGGGCGGGCTGGCCAAGCTGTGCGTGATCAAGAAGATCATCGCCGAGAAGACCGACCGCGCGAAGGTGAACCGGTTCCTCGACGAGGCGAAGGTGGTGCTGCGCCTGTCACACGCCAACCTGGTGTCGACCTTCGACGCAGGCGACGCGGCAGGCGAGCTGTTCATCGCCATGGAGCTGGTCGAGGGCAAGGACCTGCGCGAGATCTGGAACCGCTGCGTGCGCACCCGCACCCGCATCCCGCTGGACGTGGCGCTGTACGTCGTGCGCGAGACGGCGCGCGCGCTGGCCTACGTGCACACGTACGCGGATCTGCGCCTGGTCCACCGTGACGTGGCGCCGCCCAACATCTTGCTCAGCTACTACGGCGAGGTGAAGTTGACCGACTTCGGCCTGGCCCGCAGCGCCATCAAGCAGGAGCACACGGCGCCGGGCGTGGTGTTCGGCCGGGCGTCGTATCTGGCACCCGAGCAGGCCCGCGGTGAGGTGGCCGATGCGCGCACGGACGTGTACAGCCTGGGCATCGTGCTGTGGGAGCTGCTGACGGGGCAGCCCTACCTGCAGCTGGCCGGGCTGGACCCGGTCACCTCGCTGTCTCTGGTCCGCAACCCCAAGCCCCAGCCCCCCTCGACGCAGGCGCGCTGGATCGCGCCCGAGCTGGACGCCATCGTGCTGCGCGCGCTGGCCCCCGACCGCAACAAGCGCTTCCAGTCGGCGGAGGAGCTGCGCCGCGCGCTGTCCGAGGTGATGACGCGCGTGGCACCGCGCGCCGACGCCGAGCGGGTGGCGGACTTCCTGCGCACGCTGTATCAGGGCGTGCGCACCGACGAGGCGGTCGAGCGCGAGCGCCTGCTGATCCAGGTGCTGCCCGAGTTCCGCGGCGAGAAGCTGAACCCGAACGCCACGCCCCGCACGCTGGTGACCGAGCCGCCGCAGAGCGCGGCCATCCGCGCCGGGGCGGCGCCCCCGGTGCGCATCGAGCCGCCCCCTTCCGCCATGCCGCCCGACCCCGAGCCGGCAGCGGTGTCGCCCACGCAGGACACGGTGGTCACGCGGGTGGCCGAGCCGGCCGAGTCGCTGCACGCCTCGGCCATGCGGGCGCGCGCCGACTCGAACGTGCAGCGGCCCGGCGCCGACTCGGGCGCTGACGTCGACACCACCGTCTGGCGGCGCAACAAGCTGGCCACCACGGACAGCTCGGGACAGACGTTCGTGGGCCTGGTCATCGACAACCGCTACCGGATTCGCCGCCGCATCGGGGAGGGCGGCATGGGCACGGTGTACGTCGCCGAGCACGTCGACATCGGCAAGACGGTGGCGGTGAAGATCCTGCGCCGCCAGTTCTCGGGCGACCGCCAGCTGGTGGAGCGGTTCCGCCGCGAGGCCCGGGCGGCCTCCCGCGTGGGACACCCGCACATCATCGACGTCACCGACTTCGGCACCACGGAGGACGGGTGCGCCTACTTCGTGATGGAGCACCTGGAGGGCCTCGATCTCGCGGACGTGCTGGCGCGAGAGGGATCTCTCGAACCGGCGCGCGCCGTGCGCATCGCCGTCCAGATCTGTCAGGCGCTGCGGGCCGCCCACCACGCGGGGATCATCCACCGCGATCTGAAGCCCGAGAATGTCTTCCTGGTGGCGCGCGACGGACAGGCCGACTTCGTCAAGGTGCTGGACTTCGGGATCGCGCGCAACGTGTCGCCCGAGGCGTCGCGACTGACGAACCCCGGCATGACGATGGGCACGCCCGAGTACATGGCGCCCGAGCAGGTGATGGGACGGCCCGCCGACTCGCGCTCGGACATCTACGCGCTGGGCGCGCTGATCTACGAGATGGTGATGGGCACGGCGCCCTTCCACGGCGCCACCGACGAGACCATGCTGGACCAGAAGATGCGCCCGCTGCCGTCCTTGCGCCTGGAGCGCCCGGACATCCCGCAGGCGCTGGACGCCATCGTGGCCGCGGCCATGGCCCCGGACGCCAGCCACCGGCCGCAGACCATGGCGGCGCTGGAGTACGAGCTGACGAAGATCGTCTCCGGCCGGCCGCACGCCGTGGCCGAGCTGCTGGGCCTGCGCGAGTTCACGGCGCCGCAGGTCGAGACCCCGGGCGCCGAGGTGAACGTGCCACCGCCGCGCGCCGCCTCTCCCCTGCGCTTCGACGATCTGGAGGCGTTCCTGGAGCAGGAGCTCTCGCCGCAGCCCGAGACATCGGCCGAGGCTGTGCGCCGATCGAGCAGCGTGAACCGGCTGAGCCCGCTGGCGTTGCCGGCCACCAGCATGGCGCTGGGGCCGAGCGGCAGCTGGAGCGAGCCCATCGCGGGCGCGGTCGATCCGGCGGCGGCGCAGCTGCGCCGGAACCGGTTCATGGCGGGCGCCATGCTGGCGGTGCTGGTGGTCGTGGGGGGCATCTGGATCTCGCAGCAGGGCTCGCGCGCGCGGGTGGTGGGCCGGCCGGCCGCCGCCCCCGCGCACGCCGAGCCGCCGCCCGCCCTGGCCGCGGCGCCGGCGCGGCCGGGACCGGGACGAGGGACCGCGGTCGCGGCGCCGGGGGCCGCGCCGATTCCTTCTCCGCGTCGCAGCGGGCCCGAGGTCGTCCCCACGTCGCCCGTGGAGCGCGCGCGGGCGCTGACCGGCGCGGGCGCCCCCGACGACGCCATCACGCTGCTGCGGCCCGCGCTGGCGAAAGGTGATCCGGCGGTGCGGTCGGCCATGGTGGACGCGCTGGTTGCCTCGGCGACGAAGCTGACCAGCACATACAACTGGACGCAGGTGGCGCGCCGGGCCCGCGAGGCCCTGGCGCTGACGGGCCCGGCCGAGCCCAGCCGGGGCGCTCACGGGCTGCTGGGTGACGCGCTGGCGGCCCAGGGCGATGCCACCGGCGCCATCGCCGAGTATCAGCGCGCGCTGGCGGAGACGCCGCGCGACGCGCGCTTGAAGCGCCACCTCATGCGGGCGCGCCGCCTGGTGCAACCGCCGCCGGAGCGCCCGCCCGCCGAGGCAGTCGACTCAGCGCCGGCCCAGCCGGCCGCCGAATAACAGCAGCAGCTGCATCGCCAGGGTGCGGTCCCCCTCCAGCACCAGGCGCCCGTCGAGCAGCGGCTGCATCGGGGGAATGGTCCCGGTCTGAATCCCCTCGAAGGTGGCGCCGTCGACCCGGACCGTCGTGCGCGGGCGTCCCGCCGACACGCCCGTCTTGCCGAAGCCCAGGTCCAGCGTCCAGCGGCGCCCGCGGCGGCCCGTCAGCTCGAGGGCGATGCGGCCCTGCACGCTGCGTAACGCGTCGGCCTCTCGCGCGTCGAGAAAGAGCAGATCGAGGGCGCTCCAGCCTGGCGGCAACAGGGCGGGCAGATCGGGATCGCCGTCGAAGGCGGCCCGGAAATCGTCCACGTTCTGGCGGACCCAGATCCCGGGTGACTCGCGCGCGGGCCGACCAACGATCAACGCATCCTCCGTGGCGCGCAGGTCCCAGATCCCGCCGCCCACGCCGGTGACCGATGCCCGTACCACGGGCGCGTTGTCTGGCGCGCGTAGACCGGACGCCTCGTACGCGGCCGGCAGCCAGGTCTGAAAGAACTCCTCGACCGCGATGCCCTGGGGTGGTCGATGCCATTCCATGGTCGCGACTATAACGTGCCCAGGCCGGTCGCAGCCGCCTGGGGGCTGACGATCCCCCGGGTCGGCTGCTGCCGTTTCCGGCCGATCGACCGGGGCGGGGCTGTCAGGAGGGCCCCCCGCGCCCGGCGCGCTGGATCTTCGCCGGAGGGCGCCGTAAACGGGGGCGTGACTTCTCATCGGCGTATTCTGGGGCGCGTCGGGTGGCTGTGCGTGCTGTGGGGATTTCTGGCGCGCGGGGCCGGCGCGCAGACGTTGTCGGACGTGCCGGACGCCGCCTTCCGCCCCACCCGCGGGGTCTTCCTGCCGGAGGCCGTGCGCGCGGGTGACGGCGATGCCACCGCGGTCGAGCTGAACCCGGGACAGCTGCCCCTGATCGGGCACACCGACCTGGCGGCGATCGTCGACGGTTGGCAGGCCGGCGCGGCCATGCCGGGGCGGGGTGGGGCCGTGCTGCTGGGCCTTCCCCTGTCCAGCGCCTTCGGGTTCGGGACGGGGTTGCAGCGCGTGCTGACGGGCAGCGGCTTCGACGACGGCTACACCAAGCTGCAGTTCGGCCTGGGCGCGGGGGGACGCAACTTCGGGCTCGGCGTCAGCTGGGCCCATCTGTGGGGAGACGGGGTGGGCGGCACCGACACGTTCGACGTGGGCGCCACCGCGCGCTTGCTGGGGCGCGCCGCCCTGGGCGTCGTCATCGAGGACCTGGCGCGCCCCCGGCTGCCCGGCGCCAGCGCGGCGCTGCCGCGACGCTGGGTGGGCGAGCTGACGCTGCGTCCGCTGGGCACCGATCGGCTGGAGGTGGCGGCGGCGGCGTTGCACCTGGGCGACGACGCCTGGTCGCGGATCGGGTCGCGGTTCCGGGCGGGGGTGCAGCTGGGGGCGGGGTGGCGCGCCTTCTCCGACGTCGAGGTGATGCCCCGGCGCCCGTTGCCGGGCCTGGCCGCCGACGGCACGAACGTCCGCCTGACCTTCGGGCTGGCGACCGCCTTCGATCACGCCAGCGTCACGATGGCCGCGCGCCATGCCTTCGTGCCCGCCAACGAGCCGGGCGCGGCGTGGGGGGGCTCGTTCGTGGTGCACCATACCGTCGAGCGTACGGCGCCCTCGGCCAGCGGCCTGAAGGCGGTGCGGATCGACCTGCATCACCTCGAGTCGGATCGGACGTTCTTGCAGATGGCGCTGCGCTTGCGCGCCCTGGCCGCCGACGAGAAAGTGGCGGCGGTGGTGCTGAGCATCGACGAGCTCGAGCTGGGGAGCGGGCGCATCGAGGAGCTGCGCGACCTGGTGGGCGAGCTGCGGCGCCACGGCAAGCGCGTGGTGGCATACGTGACGTTCCCCTCGACGCGCGATCTGTACCTGGCCAGCGCCTGCGACCGGGTGGTCATTCACCCGGCGGGGATCGTCGAGCTGGTGGGACTGGTGCAGGCGGTCACCTTCTACAAGGCGGCCATGGATCGGCTGGGGGTCAGCCTGGAGCTGGTGCGCATCGCCGAGTTCAAGGGCGCCATGGAGCCGTTCGTGATGACCAGCCAGTCCGAGCCGGTGCGGCGGAACCGCAACGAGCTGCTGGACGACGTGTACCAGCGCATCCTGGTGGCGCTGCGCGAGGGGCGGGCGGCCGAACCGGCGTCCAGCGGCGGCGCCGGCGCGCCGAAGGCGGCGCTGGCGAAGGAGGCGCAGGCGCTGGTGCAGAAGGGGACCTTCACCCCGGAGGAGGCGCAGCGCGCCGGCCTGGTCGACGCCATCCGCGACGACGACGGCCTGCGGGACTACCTGCGCTTGCTGACCGGCGCGCCGGCGCTGGGGCTGGAGCGGCACGCCGACACCGCGCCGCTGCGGCCCCTCCGCTGGCCCGGCCGGCGGGCGGCGGTGATCCTGGTGGAGGGCGCGATCGTGGACGGGCCGAACGAGGAGCTACCGCTGGGCGGCGGCGGGCTGGCGGGCTCCGACGCGCTGGTGGGGGCGCTGGACGAGGCGCGCCGCGATCCTTCGGTGCGGGCCGTGGTCCTGCGCGTGAACAGTCCGGGCGGCTCGGCCTTCGCGTCGGATGTCATCGCCAGGGCGGTGGCGCGCGTGCGCGCGGCGGGCAAGCCGGTGATCGTGTCCATGGGCGACGTGGCCGCCTCGGGCGGTTACTACATCGCGGCGCCGTCGGACGCGATCTTCGCCGAGCCGTCGACGACCACGGGGTCGATCGGCATCTTCGGGTACAAGCTGGACGTGTCGGCCCTGCTGGGCAAGCTGTCGCTGTCCACCGAGGTCACGACGCGCGGTCCGCACGCCGACGCGATGCTGCCGTTCCGGCCCTGGACGCCCGAGGAGCGGCAGGCCGCCCAGCAGAAGATCCGTCACCTGTACGACATGTTCCTGTCGGTGGTGGCGAACGGGCGGCAGCGTCGCGGATTGACCGTGGACCGCGTCGACCAGCTGGGCCGGGGCCACGTCTACACGGGCGCCCAGGCCAAGGCGCTGGGCCTGGTCGACGAGCTGGGGGGCGTCACCGCTGCCATCGATCGCGCCGTCGCGCTGTCGGACATCCCGGTGGGCCCTGGCGAGGCGCCCGAGTTGCTGGTGCTCCCGCGCCCGAACGCCTCGCTGCTGAAGCGCCTGGCCAGCTTCGCCCAGGTGGGCGAAGCCGACGCCTCCCCGCCGCGCATCGCCTCCTCACTGCGTCCCCTCATCCGCCTCCTCGGCCCCTACCTCTTCGGCCCCGGCGAAGGCATCGAAGCCCGCCTGCCGTTCGAAATCGAAACGAAGTGACCGATCGCCGCGCCCGCCCCACGCCACCTCCTCTGCCGGCCCTGCGGGGACGTTGAAAGCTCTCCACCTGCAGGCGCTCGCACCTCGAGGTCGGGCGATCGCGGCGTCAGAGCGCGCAACCGCGCGCGAGTTCGACGACGGGAGGCGCGGCTTCGCCGCGCCGGGGTCGACGACCGGCTGCCTGGAGGCGCAGGCCAGCAAGCTTGCGCTGGCCCCTGGACCACGCACGTCCGTGGTGGGGGGCTCGTGGGGGGCTGCTGCAGCCCCCCACGCTCTGGTCCGTCAGTTCGTGAACGCGTGGCGGAACGTGCGCAGGTCGCCCATCACGTCGGAGCGCAGCGACAGCAGCGATTCGACGTAGTTGAAGATGCTGAGCGCGTTGGCGTAGTCGTCCTGGTTGCCGGCGCTCTGCGCGGCCTCCAGGTTCGCCTTCGCCGTGTACCAGTCGGGCAGCGGCTGGCCGTTGATCATGCCGTACTTCGGCGGCAGGCTGCCCGGCGTGCCGGCCACGCCGGTGAGGGCGTTCATCTCTTGCAGCAGCGTCACCCCGATGCCCGGGTGGGTGGCGTCGATCTGCGCCGCCCGGTACGTGAGGTGTGACGTGGGGTGCGTGAACTCCACCACCGTGGTGCCGGCGGGGTACGTGACGTCGTCGCTCGAGCCCTTCAACGTCACGTTGATGTAGTTCGAGAAGTCCAGGGTCGAGTCCCAGGTCGAATCCAGCTGCGACATGCCCAGCAGCAGCGCGTAATACTCGATGGTCTTGGTGTCGGGCGTGTCCACCCGCGGCGTGGTCGGCAGCATGTAGGGCGGAGGCGTGAACGTCACCTTGCCGTACGTCGCCGGGTCGACCACCGGCGTGGGCGTGTAGGCGCCCTTGCTGGTGTAGCCGCCGTAGGTCGACGGGTCGTCGCGGATCACGCCTGACAGCAGGTTCAGCATCTGGTCCTTGAACACCCGGTAGTATCCGATCGAGTACAGGTCCTGAACCGCGCTCTCGTCGACGCGGAAGAAGGACGACGACGTGTTCGTCAGGCTGATCAGCGCCGCCAGCTTCTCGTACAGCGAACCCGCGCGCGTGATGCGGTAGTAGTAGTCGTCGCTGAAGTCGATGTAATACGGCTTCGCGTCGGGCAGCGTGATGTTGGGCTGCGGGGCGTCGTTGTGGCAGGCGCGGTCGCCCACGCCGTTCGACACCGTCAGCACGTTCGGGCTCATGTCGGTGGCGCAGTGAGGACCCGGCTCGGGCGTCTGCAGCACGTCACCGAGCGCGTTCAGGGCCAGCATCGACGCCGACAGCAGGTCGTCGGACAGCACCGTGTTCTGGAAGTAGTTCGCGTAGAAGTAATAGAACTCGAACGCCTGGCTGTAGCGGACGAAGTACCTGTTCACCAGCCGGTCCAGGTAGTTGTTCAGGTTCCAACCCACGCGCCCCCGCTGGTAGGCGTTGAAGGCGTAGTAGTTCCGGTACAGGTCGATCGTGTTGTTGACGATCTCCTGCTGGTTGGCCCCCTTGTCCCACACCTTGCAGTCCAGGTTGCCCTCGAACTCGTCGCTGCAGAACTTGTAAGGCCGCTCGGGATAGATGCCGAAGGCGCCGCCGTTCGTGGCCAGGTTCTGGTAACCGGTGCGCAGCGCCTTCTGCGCCTCGGCGTAGCGCATGACGCCGGTGTCATCGACCAGCTGGACGCCGCCCACCATGTCGGGAATCTTCGTGTAGTCGCCCAGGAAGATGTCGTACGTCAGCTGGCCGCCCGCCTCGTACGCGTTCGGCATCGTGTCCATCAGCTGGCCATACCCGAAGCGGATGGCGGCATAGTCATAGCGGCCCAGCCCGTTGACGTCGGTGTTGAACCGCGAGCCGTAGTCCATGACGGTCGAGTACTCGTGCTCGTCGATGTCGCTGGCCGACCACTGGCTGGGATCGACGCCGGTGCGGATGTTCCAGTAGTCCTTGCCGTAGTTCAGCGCGTCGGTGGACCCGGCGAAGTTGTGGCGCAGCCCCAGGGTGTGGCCCATCTCGTGGTCGATCAGACCCCGGAAGATCGTGGACCGCAGCGTCTTGTACAGCGTGTCACCCGACAGATTGGCCAGCTTCAGGGCCGTCCCCAGGATGGCGTCGTCCGCGAACTCGGTCGTCATCACGCAGCCGTTGGTGGCCAGCGTCTGGAAGCGGTTCCGCTTGGCGACCCGCGCCGCCTGGCTCATCCACTTGGCCGGTGACGCCTGCGCCAGCGTCGCGGGATCGATGTCGCCCGGGTGGGTGCGGCCAGGGATGTACCCTGGTACGAACGCCGCCAGGATGTCATCGGTCATCAGCTGCGCCTCCAGCGGCGTCCCCTTCAGGGTGTTCAGCCGCAGGTCGTAGGTGACCGGATCGATCTTGATCAGCCGCGGCAGCACGCTGTTGGTGAAGTCCGCGGTCGGGTGACTGGCGCTGGCCTGGGCCTGGGCGGGCGACATGCCCGTCGCGGGCAGCATCCCGGCCGTGGCCTGGGCGTGCGCGTAGCTCCGGGCCTCGGGGGTCAGCACGAAGGCGTTGCGCTGCTGCCGGTTCGCCTCCGTCTCGTGCATGATGTCGGTGATGCGCTTGCCCGACAGCAGGTCGTCCGGCGACAGGCTGCCGTTCAGCAGATCGACGCTGTCGGCGGCGAACTGCGCGTAGGTGTTCAGCGCCGCGCCGTACAGATACGCGGCCGCCGAGATGGTCTCTCCCGTCTCGGGATCCGCCGACATAGGCCCGAAGCCCAGCGGGGCCGACGTGGCGCCCTGGGGCCGATCCACCCAATAAATGAAGGAGTAGCGCAGGTCGCCGTCTCGCTGCCAGCTGAACTTGCCGGGATCGGCGGCGTCCAGCGGCTGCGTCAACGCCTCCAGCGCCGAACAGACCTGCACCAGGTTGGTCCTGTCTATCGTGGTGGTGTCGACGCCCCCGGCCGTCTTGACCTGGTCGGCCAGCTCCGGGTGCGCCGTCACGAAGGCGGTGACGTTGGCCACGTTGCAGTCGTTCTGCTGCAGCACGAACACGTCCGGCATGCCGGCGGCGTCGGCGATGACCTGCGCCTCGGGCACGATCGCCGCGCTGGCCTTGGCCGTGTCCTTGATGCCGGCCAGCGTGCGCTTCATGGCATCGTTCCAGTCGGCGACCGCGTCCTGGGCGGCCTTGAACAGCATCGGGTCGTCGTCGGGCCACTCGACGTTCGTGTAGTAGGTGATCTTCCGGGGGGCCCGCTGCTCCATGGGCAGGCGCAGGTAGCCGCCGCTCCCGTCGGGGATGGGGTTCCCCGCGGCGTCGCGCTGCAGGGTCTTCTGCCAGATGTTCCACCGGTTCGCGAGGTAAGTCCGCCCCGCCTCGGTGGAGCCGTACTTGGGATCGTAGGACTGGCGCACCGTGCGGAAGTAACCGAACTTGGAGAACATCTGGGCGCCGGCCTGGGTGCAGTCGGCGCCGCTGTACGAGCCGCCACCGTTGGACAGGTTCGCGCTGTTGCAGGGCACCGGACCGTTCGAGGTCCAGAAGATCGAGATGGGCTTTCCGTTGGCATCGAGCAGCGGCTCGCTGTCCGGGTACGACAGCGGCTCGTACTCGGACGGCGGGACCGCCAGGAACGACTCGCGCAGCTTGATGCTGGCGGGGCCGCAGTTGCTGACCCCCACGTCGTCCGGATCGGCGAACAGGTGCGCGCACGCCTCGTAGTCGGGGACCGCCTGCACCTGCAGCGTCACGTCCAGGTAGTCCTTCGTGTAGATGGCGCGCCCCTGGTTGGTCAGCTCGGTCTCGCTGATGGCGGTCGTGCCCGTGGTCGGCGCCATCAGGGTCACGTCCAGGAAAGGGTTCGACAGCTTGTCGGTGGTCCAGTCGACGCGCATGAACTGGCGTTCGTTCCAGGGACGGTCGGTGGTGTTCTCGCTGATGACGTTCGTCTGTTCGCCGGTGCCGGCGTTGTACTCGCGCTTCACGTCGAAGTGCGACAGGATCTTGTACGAGACCACCGGCGCGTCGGTGTTGTTCGCGCCACCGGTGATGCCATTCTGCGAGCCCGGCGCGTAGTCGTAGGCGCGGTAGCCGATCAGCTGATCCTGGGTGATCTTGAAGTAGATCTTGTCCATCGGCGACTGCATGCCCTCGAAGGCCCAGCCGTTGGTGGGCGGCACGTCGGTGACGGTCATCCGGTAATAGAAGACCTTGGGCGTGCCGTCGGCGTTGACCAGGAAGCTCTTGTCGACCTTGTCGGGCTGCGTGCGGTCGATGTCGCCCCGCCCGGTCCCCCCGCAGCCGCTAGCGGCGGCCAGCGCCAGCGCGAACAGGGCCGCCGCCGCGGGCCGCCTCGAGTGGGAAAAAGTGACGACTGCCCTCATCGCATCCTCCTACAGCGTTCCGGTCAGGCTCAGAAAAGCCTGGGTGAAGTTGTTGGCGTTCCCGCCCGCGAAATCGAAGAACGGAAACCGCAGCCCCTGCATGCGGCTGTCGAGCGCCGGCTGCTGGCTGGAGATCCCCGCGTTGACGGCGAAGTGATCGTTGATCGAGTAGGTGAGGCCGAGGATCCCCCACGTCGAGTCCTCGCGGCCGCGATCGACGGCGTGGACGTCGGTGTACATGTCCGCCGGCACGTCGCGCAGGAACGTGTTGTCGATCAACATGGTCATGCCCAGCGTCCACTTGCCGCGGGCCAGCCCCAGCACCAGGGCCGAGCGGACGCCGAAGCTGGGGTTGACGGGACCGCCGCAGGTGTCGGAGGCGGCCGGGGCCCCGTCGATTCCGAACGAGACGGCGCCAGACACGAAGTTCCGGCAGTTGCTGGTGTCGCCGGCGGTCAGGCCCCGGACGTCCTGGCTGTGGACGTACTTCGTGAACTGGCCCAGCACCATGAACGAGAACCGCCACCGCCTGTCCGGATCGGGATTGCCGCCGAACACCAGCTCGCCCCCCAGGGACGGCCCCACCGTCACCGCGGTCAGCAGGTGGGCGTAGCGGCTCTCGTACGAGATGGGCACCGTGAGGCGGGCCGTCCCGCCCAGGGTCAACTTCGCGGGCGCCCAGTGGGCCAGGTTGCGCGCCACCAGCGACAGCCAGCCGTCGTACGGATAGAAGCGGCGGCCCACCGGGTTGTCCGGCTCGGTCCACTCCCGCTCGAAGTAGAGGCGCGCATTGACCGACAGCTTGAAGCGGGTGCCCAGGTCGTAGTTGGGACGCAGGTACAGCGATGTAGAGACGTAGGGGTCGGTGTAGCCGTTCGCGTAGAAGACGCTGGTTCCGAAGTAATTGCCCAGCTCGGCGCTCGAGCCGGCGAACCTCTTCACCCAGCTGGGCAGGGGCGTCTTCTCTTGCTGGGTGGTGCTGACCGCGGCGACGGCGTCGGTGGGGCTGGCCTGGGCAGAGCTGCCGCCCAGGGCGAACACGCACGCCACGACGACGAACACAGAGCGGGGGCTACGAAGGTGCAGCAATGAAAAAGCCTCCAGCGCGGGCCGGCAGTCTACCAGAATCATCCGCCGGCGCCGCGACAGCGCCCCCTGAATCTCGTCTCGGACCGCACATTTTTGTGCACCCGAGCAAAGATAGGATTACAAAAATAGGATTGAAGGTTTGCTAGGCCAGCCGCGCGGCCCGCAATGCGGTCAGGATCACGCGCGTCGCCGGTGACTGGTTCAATGTGTAGAAATGGACGCCCGGCGCGCCCTGGCGCAGCAGGTCGACGCACTGGGCGGTCGCCTGCGCCACCCCCAGCGCCGCCACGGCGGCCGGGTCGTTCCGGCAGCGATCCAGCTCGGCGAACAGCGCGGACGGGATGGTGGCGCCGCAAAACTTCGTGAACCGTTCGACCTGGGCCAGGTTGGCGATGGGCATGATCCCCGGCACGATCGGGATGCGGATGCCGGCGGACCGCGCCCGTTCGACGAAGCGGAAGTAGTGCTCGTTGTCGAAGAACAGCTGCGTGATCAAGAAGTCGCACCCGGCGCGCACCTTGGTGGTCAGGTGGGCGAGATCGCGGTCGAGATCGCGGCACTCGATGTGGCCTTCGGGGTAGCAGGCGGCCGCGATGGAGAGGCGATCCCCGAAGCGGGTGCGCAGGAACGCGATCAGCTCGGAGGCGTGGGTGAAGCCGTCCCCGGTCGCCTCGAAGCGCTCCGCGCCGGCGGGCGGATCGCCGCGCAGGGCGATGATGTTCTCGATGCCGCTGTCGACCAGGCGGTCCAGCACCGCCGCCATCTCGGCGCGGGAGGCGCCCGCGCAGGTGAAGTGGGCCATCGCGCAGATCCCCGACTCGTTCTGGATCCGCGTCACCAGCTCGACCGTGCGGTCGCGGGTCGAGCCGCCTGCCCCGTAGGTCACGGAGACGTACTGCGGGTGCAGGTCGGAGAGCTCGCGGATGGTGCGTTCCAGGTTCGCCATCCCCACGTCCGTCTTGGGTGGAAAGAACTCGAACGAGAACACCGGCTTCTTGGCGGAGAACAGCTCGCGGATCTTCACGGGAGGGCCGAGGTTATAGCAGCCCCGGCGGGCCAGCGACCCGGTCGTTGACCGACTGGAAACACCCCGCCGGCCGGCGCGGCGCGACGCGCCCGAAACGGGTGGGGGGCGACAGGGGCGGCGGGCTTGCAGGGCCCGGGGCGGGCGGTTAGAAGGGGGCCCCATGAGCACGGTCATCATCGAAAGCGTTCTGGCCCGCGAGATCCTCGATTCGCGCGGAAATCCCACGGTCGAAGTCGAGGTCACTCTGGAGACGGGCGTCGTCGGTTCGGCCGCCGTGCCGTCGGGCGCGTCCACCGGCGAGCACGAGGCGCTGGAGCTGCGCGACGGCGACAAGAAGCGCTACCTGGGCAAGGGCGTGCGCAAGGCCTGCGAGAACGTCGCCTCCGTGCTGGGGCCGGTGGTCACCGGCCGCGACGTGTTCGATCAGGCAGGCCTGGACCTGGCGATGCTGGCGGCCGACGGCACGCCGAACAAGGCGAAGGCAGGCGCGAACGCCATCCTGGGCGTCTCGCTGGCGGCGGCCCGCGCCGCGGCCATCCAGCTGGACCAGCCCCTGTACAAGTATCTGGGCGGGCCGGGCGCCCGCGTGCTGCCCGTGCCGCTGATGAACATCATCAACGGCGGCGCGCACGCCGACAACTCGCTCGACTTCCAGGAGTTCATGATCGTGCCGAAGGGCCTGCCCTCGTTCACCGAGGCCCTGCGCGCCGGCGCCGAGGTGTTCCACACCCTGAAGAAGCTGCTGCACGATCGCAAGGCCGCCACCGCGGTGGGCGACGAGGGCGGGTTCGCCCCCGATCTTCCGGGCGCCGAGGCGGCGCTGAGCCTGATCGTCGACGCCATCGAGAAGGCCGGCTACAAGGCGGGCAAGGAGGTGGCGCTGGGCCTGGACGTGGCGTCCAGCGAGCTGTGGGACAAGGGTTCGAAGACGTACAAGCTGGAGGGCGAGGGCAAGGAGCTGGACGGCAAGGGCATGGTCGCCTTCTACGCCAAGCTGTGCGAGCAGTTCCCGATCGTCTCCATCGAGGACGGCATGGCCGAGAACGACTGGGACGGCTGGGTGGCGTTGACCAAGGCGCTCGGTGACCGCGTGCAGCTGGTGGGCGACGACCTGTTCGTCACCAACACCGAGCGCATCCGCGAGGGGATCGAGAAGGGCGCCAGCAACAGCGTCCTCGTCAAGGTGAACCAGATTGGCTCGCTGACCGAGACCATCGACTCGGTCGAGATGGCCCACCGCAACGGCTGGACCACCATCATCTCCCACCGCTCGGGCGAGACCGAGGACACGTTCATCGCCGACCTGGCGGTGGGCATGCGCTCGGGGCAGATCAAGACAGGCTCGCTGGCGCGCTCGGAGCGCGTCGCCAAGTACAACCGCCTGCTCCGCATCGAGCAGGAGCTGGGCAGCGCCGCGGTCTGGGGCGGCACGCTGGGCCGCCTGTAGCCGGCGGACCGCCCGACGGCCAAGGTCGGTGACAAAGGCCGGCAAGTGACGAAGAAGGGACCCGCCAGGGTCCCTTTTTCCATTTGGGCCTGAAAAAAGTTTCGCCCGCTGTCGAAACAGGGACCGCTCGATCGACCGAGTGCAGGCGGACGGAAGGTCCGTGCGCCCCAACCGAAGGAGATTCCCATGCAGTACCTGCTGATGATCTACGCCGACGAGAGCCGCATGAAGGACGTGACCCCTGCCGATCGCGAGGCCATGTACGTCGAATATCGCGCGCTGACCGACAGCCTGATCAAGTCGGGTCACATGCGGGCGGGCGACGCCCTGCAGCCGACGTCCACCGCCACCACGGTCCGCGTTCGCGACGGCAAGGTCTTGACCACGGACGGTCCCTTCGCTGAGACGAAGGAGCAGCTGGGCGGATATTACCTGGTCGAGGCGAAGGATCTGGACGAGGCCGCCAAGCTGGCGGCCCGCATCCCCGGGGCCCGGCAGGGCTCGATCGAGGTGCGCCCGATCATGCAGCTTCCGCCCGACTACCCGCGCCCGCCGCGCTGAATGCGGCAGGCGCGTCCCGGGCGCCCCGTCGAACGCGGCGGCGGGCGCTATAAGGACCGGGCGAGGCCCGCTTGACCACGACGCACGCGGATGAGGGAAGGGAGGCGGTCGCGCGCGTCTTCCGGCAGGAGCGCGGGCGAATCCTGGCCACGTTGATTCGCCTGCTGGGCGACATCGATCTGGCCGAGGAGGCGCTGGCCGTCGCCCTGGAGGCAGCGCTGAACCAGTGGCCCGGCGAGGGACGTCCGGAGAATCCACGCGCCTGGCTGATCCGCACGGCCCGCAACAAGGCCGTCGATCGGCGGCGGCGCGCCGCCTTGTTCGAGGACAAGCAGGGCGAGCTGGCGAGGCAATCGGCGCGTGATCAGGAAGAACGTCTCGAGCGCGACCGGGCGCGCCTGGAAGCGGCAGGCGCCGAGGGGGAGTCCGTGGAAGACGACCGCCTGCGTTTGATCTTCACCTGCTGTCACCCGGCCCTGGCCGTCGAGGCGCAGGTGGCGCTGACCCTGCGGACGCTGGGCGGCCTGGAGACGGAGGAGATCGCGCGGGCCTTCCTGCTGCCCACGCCCACCATGGCGCAGCGGCTGGTACGGGCGAAGACGAAGATCCGCGAGGCCCGCATCCCCTACCGCGTTCCCGACCCGGGGGAGCTCGGCGAACGGGTCGACGCCGTCCTGGCGGTGCTCTATCTGATCTTCAACGAGGGCTACACGGCCAGCACCGGCGAGGAGCTGCTGCGCCGCGAGCTGTGCGCGGAGGCCATTCGCCTGGGGCGCCTGGTGGTCGAGTTGTTGCCCGAGCGGGCCGAGCCGCGTGGCCTGCTTGCGCTGATGTTGCTTCAGGACGCGCGCCGCGCCGCCCGCGTGGGCCCCGAGGGCGAGATGGTGGTGCTGGAGGAGCAGGACCGCACCCGCTGGGACCACGCGGCCATCGCGGAGGGGGCGGCCCTGGTGGAGCAGGCGCTGCGCCTGGGCCCGCCGGGGTCCTATGCCTTGCAGGCGGCCATCGCGGCGGTGCACGGTCAGGCCGCGCGCGCCGCCGACACGGACTGGGCGCAGATCGCCGGACTGTACGCGCTGCTGCTGCGGCTGCATCCGTCGCCCGTGGTGGCGCTGAACCACGCGGTGGCGGTGGCGATGGCGAAGGGGCCGCTCGAGGGACTGCGGCGCATCGACGCCATCGCGGCGGGGGGCGAGTTGGCCGACTACTACCTGCTGCCCGCCGCGCGCGCCGACCTCTTGCGACGCCTGGGCCGGCTGCCCGAGGCGGCGGTCGCCTACCGTCTGGCCCTGTCCCTGGCAGGCAACCAGGCCGAGCGTCGCTTCCTGGAACGGCGGCTGGCGGAGGTGGGGGCGCCGCCCGCACCGTCGTGAACGCGATGGCGGAGGTGAACCCTGCCGCTTGGTCCTTTGCCGGACGCGATCGACGGCGTTAGCTTCGGGGCATGAAGCTGGATTCCGGGTGGGTCGAGTTCGCCTCGGCCGGTGAGAACTTTCCCGCATACTTCGCCCGGCCGCCCGGGGCCACGCCGGGCATGCCCGCCCTGGTAATCATCCACGAGGCGTTCGGCGTCGACGAGTACATCGAGGACGTGGCGAACCGCTTCGCCGCCGCCGGGTACGAGACGCTGGCGCCCGACCTGTTGAGCCCGGGGGGCGCGCGCCCCCCCGAGCTCACGCGCGCCCGCCTCACGGCGGCCAGCGCCTTCCTGAACGCGAACCCGGCCGCCTGGTCGAACGCGATCGCGCGTGACGCCGCGCTGGCGGCGCTGCCGGACGATCAGCGGGGTTCCATCGCCGCCACCCTGGGCAAGCTGTTCACCCCGGACGAGGCGCGCGCCGCGCGACTGGCGCGCTACACCGAGGTGCTGGCGGCGGCCGTCGGCCATCTGCGGTCAGCCGCCGCGGGGCGCAAGGTCGCCGCGGTCGGGTTCTGCATGGGGGGCGCCCTGGCCGGACTGCTGGCGGCGGCCGAGCCCACGCTCGACGCCGCGGTGGTCTTCTACGGCACCGTGCCGCCGCCCGACAAGACGGGCGCCATCCGGTGCCCGATGCAGGGACACTACGCCGATCCCGATCCGCGGATCACCCCGCACGTGCCTGCGTTCGCCGAAGCGCTGCAGGCCCGGGGGGTGCCCTTCGACGCGCACATCTACCCCGGCGCCCGGCACGCCTTCTTCAACGACACCGCCGGATCGTATGGGCTGGACGCGTCGCGGGCGGCGTTCGCGCGCACCTTGCCGTTCTTGCTGCGGCACCTGACGTGAAGTCAGGACGCCCTGCCGCGCGCCAGGCGGCGCAGCCGAGCGATCCCGAGCTGGCGGCGGTCGCCGCCAGTTTGAAGGCGGCGGGCGGCGTGACCTTCGGCGGCGCCGGCTTTGGCGCGGGCGCGTTGAAGGTGAAGGGCAAGATCTTCGCGATGCGGTCGTCGAAGGGCGCCTTCGTGGTCAAGCTGCCGCGCGCGCGCGTCGACGAGCTGGTGGCCGCCGGCCTGGGCACTCGCTTCGATCCCGGCAAGGGCAAACTGATGAAGGAATGGTTCGTGCCCGGCGGCGGCTCCCCGGCGGCGTTGAAGAAGCTGGCGCGCGAAGCCCTGGACTACGTGGGCGCCGGGCGCTGAGCGCGGCCGTATCTTCTTCTGGCTGGACCTGCGGGTGGGACCAGCGTGGTCGCTCAGCGACGGCCCCCGCCCAATGTCTGCTGGTACGCGGCCTCGTCGAAGCCGACCAGCACCGCCTCGCCGGCCTCGACCAGCGGTCGCTTGATCAGCTTTCCGTCCGCGGCCAGCGCCGCCAGCGCCTCGGCGTCGCTCATCGTCTTCAACTTCTCCTTGAAACCGCCGGCCCGGTAGCTCTCGCCGGAGGTGTTGAAGAAGCGGGCGATGGGCAGGCCCGAACGCTTCCACAGGTCGCGCAGCTTGGCCGCGGGCGGCGGCTGCAGGACGATGTCGGTCGCCTCGAACGGGACGCCCCGCTGCGCCATCCACTTCAGCGCCTTCCGGCAGGTGCTGCACTTCGGGTACTGCCACACCGCGACGGCCACGATCAGGCGCCCTTCACGGGCAGCTTGACCTTGCCGGTGTCGTTGATGCCGGCGAAGAAGTCGTTTCCCTTGTCGTCGACCACGATGAACGCGGGGAAGTTCACCACCTCGATCTTCCACACCGCCTCCATCCCCAGCTCGGGATACTCCAGCACCTCGACCTTGGTGATGCAGTCCTTGGCCAGGCGGGCGGCCGGGCCGCCGATCGAGCCCAGGTAGAAGCCGCCGTGCGCCTTGCACGCGGCGGTCACGGCGGGCGAGCGGTTGCCCTTCGCCAGCATGACCATGCTGCCTCCGTGCGACTGGAACAGGTCGACGTAGCTGTCCATGCGGCCGGCCGTGGTGGGGCCGAACGAGCCGGACGCGTAACCCGTGGGCGTCTTGGCCGGGCCCGCGTAGTAGACCATGTAGTCCTTCAACCACTGGGGCATCGGCTCGCCGCGATCCAGCGCCTCCTTGATCTTCGCGTGCGCGATGTCGCGCGCCACCACCAGCGGTCCGGTCAACGACAGCCGGGTGCGGATCGGGTGCTTCGCCAGCGTGGCCCGGATCTCCGCCATGGGGCGGCGCAGATCGATGGGCACCACCTCGCCCGCCAGCTGATCGTCCCCGGTCTCCGGCAGGTACTTGGCCGGATCGGTCTCCAGCTGCTCGAGGAACACGCCATCGCGCGTGATTTTCCCCAGCACCTGGCGGTCAGCCGAGCAGGACACCGCGATGCCCACCGGGCACGAGGCCCCATGGCGGGGCAAGCGGATGACGCGCACGTCGTGGCAGAAGTACTTGCCGCCGAACTGCGCGCCGATGCCCGTCTTCTGCGCGATGCTCAGGATCTGCTCCTCCAGCGCGCGGTCGCGGAAGCCGCGCCCCAGCTTGTTGCCCTCGGGCGGAAGCTCGTCGAGGTACCGCGTCGAGGCCAGCTTCGCCACCTTCAGCGTGTACTCGGCGGAGGTGCCGCCGATGACGATGGCCAGGTGGTAGGGCGGGCAGGCCGCCGTGCCCAGCGTGCGAATCTTCGCGTCGACGAACGCCAGCAAGCTCTCCGGGTTCAGCAGCGCCTTCGTCTCCTGGTACAGGTAGCTCTTGTTCGCCGACCCGCCCCCCTTGGCCATGAACAGGAACTTGTAGGCGTCGCCGTCGGTCGCGTAGAGCTCGATCTGCGCCGGCAGGTTCGTGCCGGTGTTGACCTCGCGGTACATGTCCAGGGGCGCCAGCTGCGAGTAGCGGAGGTTGTCGTCCAGGTACGTGTCGAAGATGCCGCGCGACAGGGCGGCCTCGTCGCCGCCGCCGGTGAACACGTATTGTCCCTTCTTGCCGATCACGATGGCGGTGCCGGTGTCCTGGCAGCCGGGCAGCACGCCGCCCGCGGCGATGTTCGCGTTCTTCAGCAGCTCCAGCGCCACGAAGCGGTCGTTGGCCGAGGCTTCGGGGTCCTTCAGGATCTTCGCCAGCTGGCCCAGGTGTCCCGGCCGCAACAGGTGGGCGATGTCGCGCATGGCCTGGCGCGCCAGCAACGTCAGCGCGCCGGGGTCCACGGACAGAAACGTCTTGCCGTTCGCCTCGAAGGTCGACACGCCTTCCTTCGTCAGCAGGCGCCAGGGGGTGTCGTGCGGCTCGGCGGGCAGCAGGTCCTGATACTCGAAGGTGGGGGCGGCTTTGACCGGGGCTGTGCTCATGGGACGTGACCTTTCGGCGCGAACAATAGCAGGACGGCTCCGCCGCGATGAGGGGGCCCGCGGGCCCCGGGACGGCGGTGGCCGAGGGCCCAAAAGAGCTGGGCGCGCAGACACATTGAAGCGATGCCCCGCTGGCGGGCACCAACGGGGCGGCCAGCAGGTCAGGCCGACGACGTCACCTTTTCGCAACCCGACACCAGAAACTGGAGATCCACCATGAACCTTCGTCTCTCAGCGGCAAGTCCGCGTCCGTCGCGGGATCCGGAACGTTCGCCGGCGACGCACCTGACCTGGGCCCTGGCCGCGATGCTGGTCGCGCTGGCGGCCTGCTCCAGCAGCAAGAGCCCCTCGTCGGGCTCGGGCGGCACGTCCGGAACCCCGGGGACCACCGGGACCGGCGGCGCCGCGTCCGGGGCGACCGGCGGCCACGTCACCACGGGCAGCGGCGGAGGCACCACCGTCGGCACCGGCGGCGCGGGCGGCGCGACGGGCGTCACCTGCGGCGGCGACGGCCAGCGCTGTTGCGCCGCGAACAGCTGCAACGAGGGCGGCTGCTGCGTGGGGAACATGTGCCACGCCAGCGGATCGACCTGCACGGGCGGCGGCAACGGGGTCACCGGCACCTGCACGAACGGTTCGTGCCAGGACGCCACGGGCACGGCCTGCGGCGCCGTGGGGCAGATCTGCTGTGGCTCGACGGGCGCGGGCGGCGGCAACGGCGCGGGCGGCGGCAGCGGCTTCCCGGGCGGAGGGTTCTCGTCGATGACCTGCACCGCTTCGTCCACGCGATGCACCAGCGGGATGTGCGCGGCATGCGGCGGCAGCGGTCAGCCCTGTTGCAGCAACAACAGCTGCGGCGCGGGCCTGGCGTGTGATACCAGCGGTGGCGCCGGCGCCGCCATGTGCACCGCGTGCGGCGGCGAAGGCCAGCCCTGCTGCGGCGGAACGACGTCCTGCAATACGGGCCTCGCCTGCGCGGGCGCGGGCGCGGGGGCCAGCCGAACCTGCATGAACTGCGGCGCGAACGGCGCCGCCTGCTGCACGGGCGGCGTCTGCCAGTCCGGCTCGGCCTGCGTGGGCGCCACCACGACCACCGGCGCAGGCGGCGGACAGGGCACGACGACCACGACGGGCGGCATGTGCGAGACCTGCGGCGGCAGCGGTCAGCCCTGCTGTGGCGGACAGTCGTCCTGTCAGAGCGGCCTGGGCTGCGTTCGAAACGGCGCCGGCACCGGGCAGAACGCCTGCCTGAAGTGCGGCCAGGCCGGCGATCCCTGCTGCAGCGGAGGCACGGCCTGCGGGCCGGGCCTGGGCTGCAGCAGCGGCGCCGACGGCGGCGTCTCGATGTGCACCGCCTCGTGCGGCATGGCGGGGCAGCCCTGCTGTGAGCCCACCAGCAGCGGGGCGGGCGGCGGCTCGGGCTCCACGGCGCTCACCTGCGGCAGCGGTCTTGCCTGCACCGGGAACGGCGCGGCGCAGATGTGCGCGGCCTGCGGCGAGTCCGGGCAGCCTTGCTGCGCGATGCGCACCTGCACCACCGGGCTCACCTGCGCGAACATGATGGGCGCGGGCCAGGTCTGCCAGACGCCGGGCGCCGGCGGATCATCGGGGCGCGGTGGCGGCAACGGTCGGGGCGGTTCGCCGGGTAGCGGCGGCACCACGGGCGCCGGCGGCGGCGGCGGCGCGCCGTAGCGGCAGCGTCGGACGGCTTCGGGGCGGCGCCCCGGCTCACTCAGCCGGGCGCCGCCAGATTTTCCGGGCGCGGCCTCGCCGAAGGCTTGACCTACCGGGGCGCCGTTGGCATTGTACGCGCCACTCCGAAACCCGGATTCGCCCAGGTAGCTCAGTCGGTAGAGCAATGGACTGAAAATCCATGTGTGGACAGTTCGATTCTGTCCCTGGGCACCACCTTCTCTTCATCCTGTCCGCGTCACCCCTCGCCGGGATCGGCCTCGGGATCGGGCGGCGGCGCCGGCAGCGGTTCGGCCCGCAGCCGGCGGATGCGCCGGTCGCGCACCTCCAGCACCCGGAAGCGGTAGCCGGCGGCCAGCACGATGTCACCGGGGACCGGCACCTCCGCCAGCTGCGTCAGGATGTAGCCCCCCAGCGTCTCGACGTCCGGAGGCAGCGGCGGCAGATCGAGGTTCAGCTCGCGGCGCGCCACGTCCAGCGTCAGGCGGCCGTCCGCCTCGAACGAGCCGTCGGGATGGCGGACCAGCGGCGGGATCTCGTCCAGATCCTGTTCGTCCTGGATCTCGCCGACGAACTCTTCCAGCAGATCCTCCAGCGTCACGATGCCCGTGAACTCGTGGCCCTGGCCCAGGATGATGGCGATGTGCACGCGGCGGCGCTGGAACTCGCGGCGCAGCCACTCGAGGCGGGTCTCCTCGGAGGCGTAGATGGGCTCGCGCGCGATGTCGCGCATGAACTCGGGCCGCTTGCCGGAGGCCAGCGCGGCCAGGATGTCCTTCATGTGCACGTACCCGACCACCCGATCGGTGTCCGGATGGACCAGCGGATAGCGCGTGTACTGGTTGGCCAGGGCGATGCGCAGGTTCTCCTCGAAGGGCCGCCCCGCCACCAGCGTCACCACGTCCCGCCGCAGGATCATCACGTGGCGCGCGATCCGGTGCGTGTAGTCGAAGACGCGATCGATCAGTCGACGGGCGCCTTCATCCAGCTCGACGTGCTGCAGGACCAGGCGCAGCTCGTCGGGTGAGTGCACCATCTCGGCCTCGGAGGCCATGGGCAGGTGCACCAGGCGCAGGATCAGCGCCGAGCTGGTGCGCAAGGCCCAGGTCAGCGGCGTCGTCACCAGATAGAACACCCGGTAGGGCAGGGCCGACCACAGCGCCACCGGCTCGGTCAGCCGGATGGCCAGCGCCTTGGGCGCCAGCTCGCCGATCACGGTGTGCAGGAACGTGATGATGATCAGGCTCAGCGCGGCCGCCACCGTGTGCACGGTCGACGGGTGCAGGCCCCAGCGCCCCTGCATCAGCGGGCGCAGCAGCGACGCGAATGCGGGCTCGCCCAGCCACCCCAGCATCAGCGACGCCACGGTGATGCCCAGCTGGCTGGCCGACAGGTAGTCGTTGATCTGCTTGCTCATGCTCGCCACCAGCCGCGCCTGCCGGCGGCCCTCCTTGGCGAGCTGCTCGAGCCGGGTGGGGCGCATCTTCACCAGCGCGAACTCGGCCGCGACGAAGAAGCCGTTCGCGACGACCAGGGCGGCGGTGACGATCAGGGCGAGGGTAGGGCTCATGGGACGGGGGCTACTATAGATAGTTGAGGCCGTACCAGGGCACCAGACGTGCGACGGCGGTCAGGGGTTCGGCGGTGACGGCAAACTGCCGGGTGGTGCGGAACCACCCGCGCACCGTCGCCAGGCTGATGCTGGCCGAATCGTAGGCGGGGACCAGCAACTCCTCGGCCAGGCCCGGGGCGGCGGCCAGGATGGCCGCCCGATCGCCGGCGATTTCCAGGATCCGGCGCGGGCGCACCGTCCCATCGGCGCGGATCGAGGCGTGCTGGGCGGCCACGAAGCCGAGGGGGGCGCCGGCGGCGTCGCCGCCGGGCATCACCACCGTGAAGGTGGCGGGCGCGTCGACCAGCCGGCCCGCCCGCAGCAGGGCGGCCCAGTCGCCGGGGGACCGGTGGAAGTGGACGTCCTCGCGCTCGTACAGCGCGGCGATCGCGGGCACGTCCCCGGGCGCCATCGCCCGGAGCGCCACGTTCGGCGGGTCGCCGGCCGCAGGCAGCCGGTAGCGGGCCAGCGGCGGGACCGGCTCGAACCCTTGCCGCCGGTACAGGTCCCGGTCTCCCGAGGCCAGCACCAGATCGGCGCCCGCGCGGGCCCGGGCCAGGGCGTCCAGCAGCACCCGCGTGCCCAGCCCCTGGCCCCGCCAGGCGGCCTGCGTGAACACCGCGCCGATGAAGCCGACGCGGACCCGGCGCCTCAGCACCGTGGCGTCGCGCTGCGTCCACCCGGCGTGGGCCGCGATGGCGCCCCCGGGCCCGGTGATGATCCGCGAGTTTTCGAACGCGGGCCGGCCCTCCGGCCCCTGGAACAGCAGGGGAAGGTCCTCGGTCAGATCACTCGCGCCGTCCGGCCGGAACACCCGATTCAGCACCGCGCGAAAGGCGGGCCACTCCTGCGGCAGGAGCGCTCGGGGCTCGGACCAAATTGGCACGCGGCCCCGAGAATACCCGAACCGGCTGCCCATTCATTCCGGGGGAGGTTGCTGCTAGGCTGCGCCCGATGCGTCGATTGGAAGTCGCCTGTTTTGTGGGGATCAGTGTGCTCGCCGGGGCCCTGTCCGGCTTCGGAGAAGGCCTGGCGCGGGCCCAGACCTGCGACACCAGCAATCTGCTGTTGGGGAAGAAGCCCTGGCAGTGGCAGGACGTGAAGGGCAACTCGGCCCTCATCACCGACGGCGCGATTGGACCGGAGGGCACGCAGTGGGACGCCCCGGTGGGCGTGGTGCTCGACTCGGGCGCCGGCTCGGTGACCTACGATCTGGGCGCGCCCACGCCCATCTCGGCCGTCTACATCCAGGCCGACGCGAACGACACGTACAAGATCATGGGCTCGCTCGACGCCGCGCCGGCCAGCTTCAAGATGCTGGTCGAGATCGACAACGTCGCCGATCGGGGGCACGGCCTGCGCGGGCGCTCGGCACAGTTCCCTCCGGTCACGGTTCGTTACCTGCGCGCCGGCGAAGGGGTCGGCGACGGCTACTTCTCCGTGTCCGAGTTCGCGGCGTACTGCCAGGCGCCATACCCGTTTCCCCCGCCCATGAAGGTGACGGACGCCCCCGCCGCCATCGTCGTCGAGCCGCCCTGGTACAAGTTCGAGTGGTGGCAGGACAAGCCCAGCGCCCGCTTCGAGATGTGCCTGGCCTTCTTCGCGTTCGCGCTGCTGTACTGGGGCTGGCGCGTGTGGAAGGCGGGCGGCAGGGAAGACAAGCTGCCGCCCGCGGTCGAGAACCTGATCATGGCCGTCTCGCTGGTGGTGCACGTGGGCCTGTTCTTCATGGCCGGGCCGCGCTTCTTACCGGGCGATCAACCGCACCCCGTGTCGACCTTCCTGCTGACGCTGGTGGGGATCGGCACCTGGTCGCTCAGCCTGCTGGTCAGGACCGTGCGCGACCGCCTGCTGGTGCTGGTGGGCGTGCTGTCCTTCTTCGCCTACTTCAACTTCGGCAAGTTCCACTTCGGCAACTACATCCACTTCTGGGACACGTACCACTACTACGTCGGCTCGAAGTACTTCAAAGAGCTGGGCTACGACCGGCTGTACGAGTGCTCGTCGCTGGCTGATTCGGAGGATCCCAACCTGCGGCGGCGGGTCGAGCTGCGCAAGATCATGAACCTGCGCACCAACGTGCTGGGCAGCACCGCCGAGCTGCTGGCGCACCCCGAGAACTGCAAGAGCCACTTCACGCCCGAGCGCTGGGCGGCGTTCAAGAAGGACATCGAGTTCTTCCGCAACAGGCAGGGCGTGAAGCGCTGGGAGGAGTCGCAGACCGATCACGGGTTCAACGCCACGCCGGTGTGGAACATCCTGGGCACCACGCTGGCCAGCCTCGGTCCGGCCAGCATCAACCAGATGTGGGCGCTGACGCTGATCGATCCCTTCTTCATCTTCGGGATGGCGGGCATGATCTGGTGGGCCTTCGGCTGGCGCACGCTGTGCGTGGCGCTGGCGGTGTTCGCCACGAACTTCCCGTCACGCTTCTACTGGACGGGCGGCGCGTACCTGCGCTGGGACTGGCTGTTCCACATGACGGCGGGCGTGTGCCTGGCCAAGAAGGGCAAGCCGGTGGTGGGCGGGTTCCTCATGATGTACTCGGGCCTGCTGCGCGTGTTCCCCGTGTTCCTGTTCGTGGGGCCCATCTTCGTGGTCGTGCAGCAGCTGCTGGATCAGACCAAGGGGCGCGAGTGGTGGCAGCGCCTGCCGCCCCGCCAGCTGCCCGCCATGCTGCGCAAGGTCGATCGCCTGCACCTGCGGCTGATCCTGGGCGGAGTCCTCGCGCTGGCCACGCTGGTTCCCCTCAGCATCCCCATCAGCGGCGGCGCCGGCGCGTACAAGGCGTTCCTGAAGAACTCCGAGAAGCACACCTCCACGCCGCTGACGAACTACATGGGCTGGCGCACGGTGATGAGCTTCAAGGACACCGAGGCCACCTACCTGCTGCGCACGGATCGCCTGGAGGATCCCTGGAAGGACTGGAAGGACGCCCGCCTGCGCACGTTCCACCAGCGCGAGTGGCTGTACTGGGCGGGCGTGCTGGCCTTCATGGCCCTGCTGTGGGCGGCGGTGCGGGGCTTCGAGGCGTGGGAGTCGGCCGCGCTGTCCGCGATCCTGATCGCCGTCATCCCGGAGCTGACTTGTTACTACTATTCATTCCTGATCGTCCCGGCGTTGTTGTGGTCGAAGCGGCAGGAGGTGGGCTTGGCGTTGCTGGCGATCACCGCAGGAACCGGGTTCGCCGACATGGCCCCCACGCAATACTTGCCTGCGAACGGGCCGTTCTGGAGTCGCCTGAACCATTTGATGCCCACGTGGCTGGCCGAGCAATACACGTTGATGTCAGCCATCACATTGATTGGCATCGTCTACGTTCTGTACGAGTACGGGTTCGTGTGGCGGCACGAGCTGGCGCCGGTGGCGGTCAGCCCTGCGCCTGCTGACGTTCCCCCCAGCAGCAAGCCGAAAGCCGGTCCGAAGAAGGCGACCGGCACCCGCGCGGCGGGTCCCAAGAAGTCGAAGAAGAAGCGGGAAAAATAGGGCCGACAGCGCGCGGGCCGTCCTGGGCACCGGCCTGCCGGGGGATGCGGTGGCGGACGACCGAGGCCGCCCCGCCGAGCCAGGGGAGCGGATACAACAAAGGGGATGCGGACGTCGTCACGCATCCCCCGTCGCTGCCTTGATGGTCGAGCTTGGTTGCTCGGACAGTGATTCGAACCCTGGGGCGCCCGTTGCGCCGGCGATCAACGACCCTTCTTCTTGCCCTTCTTGCTGCCGCCTTTGCTGCCTTTGGCCTTCTTGTCGACCTTTGCGACCTTCTTTGGGGCCGGCTTCTTTGCGACCTTCTTTGCCGGCTTCTTCACCGGCTTCTTCGTCGCTTTGCTGGCCTTGGCCGACCTCTTGGGCGCCGGCGCCGATTTCCCCTTCTTCTTCCGCTTCTGGCCACCGACGGCGCGCTTGGCGCGCGAGACGTCTCCATCTTTGTCGACGAAATAGATGAAGTCCGTATCCATCTGGAAGTTGCCGTCTACCACCTTTTCCGGCTTCCCCTTCTGAACCCCCGGCTGTTTCCGCTGGACCTTCCATACTGCGCCGTCCTTGACGTAGTACATGAAGTCCTTCTCCCGAGACACACTCAACTTCGCCACTTTCTCAGCCATTAGGCAGCCCTCCGTCGGAAAAGTGTTTTAAGCCAAAAGACAGCGGAAATCGTATCGGGGGCGCTACGAGTGTCAAGTGAATTCCCGTCCCCGAAAAGCGAAGCACGATACAAATATCGCGACGGAGAAAGCGGTTGCGCAACGTCCCTGCGATTGTCCAGAAGAATCGCGGGAGAACGAAATCGCTGCGATTGGATTGTTTCGTCCGTTGACCAATGGATAAATGACGACAAACAGATGAACGAACTGTGTGGACGTGTGCGCATCGTCGCGCACCGTCCCGGAAACGGTCCGGACGGTCCATCTTCCCGGCCCGGAAGCGGCGGTCGGCCGCGCCTCGGCCACGGTCCGGGATCCTCGCTCCCCTGGGGCCAGGCGACCGTCACCGACGCAGTGCCGGAGACCACGAGAAACGGCTCGCCTCTCGTTGCCCCGCCGGGCGGCGCGGGCGGCAGGCAAGTGCCAACTCCTTGTGTCATAGAGGGGCTCCCATGCCGGCCCCGTCCTCCTCGTCGCGTCTGGGCGGGCCGCCGCCACGGCTTCCCCCGTCGCCAGCGCCGCGCCGGAAGGTCCGGCGCGGCTGCCTGGTGGCGCTGGCCGCCTGCGCGGCCGGGTGCATCCTTCCATCCCCGGCGGCCCCGACCGCCCCGGCCGGCGGAAAGCGCTTGCCCGACGCCCAGGTACCTCCCCTGCGTGAGGCCGCCGCGCGGCGGAAGCGCCACCTCGGGTTCGCGGCGGCGCCGGCCCAGCTCCGCGACGATCGCTTTCGGAAGGTCGCCGCGTCGCACTTCGACTCGCTGACGCCCGAAAACCAGATGAAGTGGCAGATCGTCGAGCCGCAGCCCGGTCAGTTCGCCTTCCAGGCCGCCGAGCCGCTGGTCACCTTCGCTGCCGAGAACCACATGCGTGTGCGCGGACACACGCTGGTCTGGCACTCCCAGCTGCCGCCGTGGGTGAAGAGCCGCTCGGGCGAGGCGCTGCGGACCGCGATGCGCAGCCATATCGAGGGCGTGGTCGGCCACTGGAAAGGCAAGGTGGCCCAGTGGGACGTGGTGAACGAGGCGCTGGCCGACGGCCCCGGCGGCGGCCTGCGCACCGACTCCCCCTTCACTGCCCTGGGCCCCACCTTCCTCGACGACGCGTTTCGTACCGCCCACCAGGCCGATCCGGAGGCGCAACTGTTCTATAACGACTACGAGATCGAGGGCCTGGGCACGCCCAAGTCGGAGGCAGCGTTCGCGCTGGTCAGGCGACTGCGAGAAGGGGGCGTCCCCATCGACGGCATCGGCCTGCAAATGCACGTCGATCCCCGCCACTGGCCGCCGCCGGAGCGGATCCGCGCCAACATCGCCCGCTTCGCCGCGCTGGGTGTGCTGGTGGAGCTGACGGAGATGGATGTCGCCGTCGGCGAGATCTCCGGGGCGATCGACCAGAAGCTGGACCGCCAGCGCGAGCTCACGCACGACATCGTGGCGGCGTGCCTGGCGGTCGACCGCTGTTCCGGAATTACCTTCTGGGGGCTGACCGATCGATACTCGTGGCTGAACAGTCCGCGCTGGGGCGCCTTGCGGGGACAGCTGCCCCATTATCCGCTGCCGTTCGACGCTGATTACCAGGCGAAGCCGATGGTGGCGGGGATCCTGGACGCGCTGGCCGGACGCTGAAGTCACGCGCCGGTAGCACGCAACGCCGGCATCGCGGAGGGGCGTGAGCCGAAATCGAGCGCCCGCGACGTCTACCGTGCGGCCGCTTCATGCGCGTCTCGCCCGAATGGCGCGGACGCGTCAAGAACTTGCCCGCCGGGGGGAATGTGTAGGGTGGCCGGTGACGTGGTGGCGGCAGTGATGTACCCTGGCGCGCAGCCTGGACGGGATCACGTGTCTTCGATCTCGAACGGGTCGCTCAGCAGGTCGCAACGTCGCAGACAGGACTTCCGTAGGATCGTTCGCGTTCGCTTCAGCGTTGTCGTCGCACCCGTAGCAGGCTGTCTCGTCCGTCTGGACGTCGATAGGCAAAATCGAAATAGCAGTACCGTCGTCACGCAGCTGTCAGGCAGTCGTCAGGAACGTCGCCCACCCCCCAGGCGACACAACCGGAGGGAGACACTCATGGTCCGTCGATCTGGATACCTCACACTCGCTTTGTTGACCGTCGCTGCGACCGCGGGCACCGCCCGCGCCCAGACCCCGCCCGACGCGCCCCCGCCGGAGGCGCCGCCTCCCGCCGCCGACGCGCCGGTCGCCGCCCCCCCGTTGGCTGAGCCGCCTCCACCGCCGCCGCCTCCGCCGCCGCCGCTTGCGGTTCAGCAGCCGGTTCCGCCGCCAGCGCCCTCTGGTTCATCGTCGCCCTTCGCGCCCTTCAAGATCGACGCGAACGGCAACTCGATCCGCATCGGCCTGCTGTTCCAGCCGGCGTACCGCACGGCGACCAGCGCCAGCCCTGGCGTAGACGGGCTGTCGCAAAATCTCTTCCTTCGCCGCACGCGCATCCTGGTGGGCGGGACGCTGTTCGGAAAGATCGACTACTTCATGGACACGGACTATCCGAACCTGTTCCTGGCGACGCCCGAGGGTAACCCGACCTCGGCGACGGATCCCACGCCCTACACCAACAACAAGGGCGGGCCCGGGATGTACATCCAGGACGCCTTCATCACCGCCAAGCCGATCGAGGGCGAGTTCAAGGACGCCTTCAAGATCGACGCCGGGTTCATGTTGCCCCCCATGGCGCACAACGCTGTCCAGGGCGCCGGGACGCTGTACAGCCTCGACTATTACGCGAACACGTTCTTGCACACGAACGTCTTCGGTGGAACCGCGCCGGTCGGTCGAGACCTCGGTGTCCAGCTGCGTGGCCTCGTGGTGGGCGGCCTCATCGAGTACCGCGTCGGACTCTTTCAGGGGCTTCGTCAGCCGCAGACGACTGACCGGATCGCTTCCCACAACTTCTTCCGCGCCACCGGGCGCGTGCAGGTGAACCTGCTGGACGCGGAGCCGGGATTCTTCTACTCCGGCACCTACCTGGGCGCGAAGAAGGTCCTGTCGCTCGGTGTCTCCGGCGACCTGCAGGGCGACTACAAGTACTTCGCCGGCGACGTGTTCGCCGACATGCCGATGGGGCCGGGCGTGTTCACCCTCCAGGCGAACTACGCGCACTGGAACGGCGACGGCTTCGTGGCACTGCCCAAGGAGTGGGCCGTCATGGGTGAGGTTGGCTACAACTTCAACACGATCATCAGCCCCCTGGTCCGGGCCGAGTACCTGGACGCCACCGCGGCGAACGGCACCGTCACGAAGACCGGCCGTTATGGCGGCGGCATCAACTGGTGGGCCTTCGGTCACAATTCGAACGTGAAGACGCTGTATCAGTACGTCAAGGTCGACGGCGCTTCCAAGGGCGCGAACCAGCTCGACGTGCAGTGGCAACTGTACTTCTACTAGCCGCTCGCCCGAACCTAGGAGGCAGCACATGTCGATGAGCACGACTGGTGAAGCCGCGGGGGCAGGCGATACGGCCCCCCTCGACGCTTCGAGCCTGCGACGCATCATCTTTGCGGCGTCGCTGGGCACGTTGTTCGAGTGGTACGACTTTTACCTGTACGGAAGCCTGGCCCTGTTCTTCGGCGGTCTGTTCTTCCCCAAGGGAAATCCCACGACGCAGCTGCTGGCCAGCCTGGCCACGTTCGGCGCCGGATTCGGCGTTCGACCGCTGGGCGCCGTGGTGTTCGGTCGCATCGGCGATCTGGTCGGCCGCAAGTACACGTTCCTCATCACGATGGCCACGATGGGGCTCAGCACGGCGCTGGTCGGCTTGTTGCCGACCTACACGTCGGCGGGCATCTTCGCCACCATCATTTTGGTGGCGTTGCGGCTGGCGCAGGGGCTGGCGCTGGGCGGCGAGTACGGCGGCGCCGCCACCTATGTGGCCGAGCACGTGCCGGACGAGAAGCGGGGCTACTACACCGCGTTCATCCAGACGACGGCCACGCTGGGCTTCTTCGTCAGCATGGGCGTGATCGGCACGACGCGCAGCATGCTCAGCGAGGCGGACTTCAAGGAATACGGATGGCGTATCCCGTTCCTGCTGTCGTTCCTGCTGCTGGCGGTCTCGCTGTACATCCGGCTGAAGATGAAGGAGTCCCCGCTGTTCGCGAAGCTGAAGCGCACCGGTCAGGTCTCGGCCAGCCCGCTGCGTGACAGCTTCACGAAGTGGCCCAACCTGAAGTACGTGCTGATCGCGCTGTTCGGGGCGACGGCGGGCCAGGGCGTGGTCTGGTACACCGGCCAGTTCTACGCGCTGACGTTCATGCAGAGCGTGCTGAAGATCGGCTGGAAGGACGCCTACATCCTGATGTCGGTGGCCTTGCTCCTCACCACCCCGTTGTTCATCTACTTCGGGAAGCTGTCCGACAGGATCGGCCGCAAGAAGGTGATGCTGGCGGGCTGCCTGCTGGCGGCGATCACCTATGTGCCGATCTACATGGCGATGAAGGCGTTCTCGAACCCGCTGGGCCTGCCCAAGGCGAACCCGGCCGATCTGAACTGGGTCGGCATGATCGCCATGCTGGTCCTCCAGATGGTGTACGTCTGCATGGTGTACGGCCCGATCGCCGCCTTCCTGGTCGAGCTGTTCCCCACCAAGATCCGGTACACCTCGATGTCGGTGCCGTACCACCTGGGCAACGGATGGTTCGGCGGCTTTCTGCCGTTGATCGCCACGGCGGTGACCGCCTCGCAATGGGCCAAGGACAGCTTCGGGGCGGGGGCCATCTACACCGGCCTCATCTATCCCATCGCGGTCGCCGTCCTCACCGTGATCGTCAGCGTCGTCTACATCAAGGAGACGAAGGACCACAAGATCGACACGGCCGTCTGACGTCAGGGTCTCAGCACGGCCAGCAGCTGGCCGGCTGAGACCAGCGTCCCGGCACTGACCAGGATCCTCGCCACGGTTCCGGCGGCGGGGGCGTTGACGGCGATCTCCATCTTCATGCTCTCCAGCACGAGGAGGCGATCGCCGGCGGCGACCTTCGCGCCGGCGCTGACGGCCAGTTGCCACACGTTGCTGGTCACCTCGGCGCGCACGGCCCTCTCCCCCGGGGCCAGCACGTCCTCGGTGGCCGCCGGCGCCGCGCCGGTGACGGCGTCTGGATCAGGAGGAGGAGGGAGCAACGCCCAGCGCTCGCGCTCCGCCTCGAACGCGGCCTGTTGCCGCTTCTTGAAGGCGTCGATCGAGGGGCGATTGCTGGCGAGAAAGTCCCGGTAGTCGGCCAGCCGGAAGGTGGTCGGCTCCACGCGCAGCTTCGCGCGCCCGCGCAGGAAGTCCTCGCGGAACTCCAGCAGCTCGCCCTCGCCGACCGGGTAGAACCGGATCTGGTCGAAGAAGCGCAGCAGCCAGGGCTTGCCGTCGGTGAAGTCCGGCGTCTGCCGCCAGCGGTTCCACATCTGGCAGGTCCGGCCCACGAACTGGTATCCACCGGGCCCTTCCATGCCGTACACACAAAGGTAGGCGCCACCGATCCCCACCGCGTTCTCGGGCGTCCAGGTGCGCGCGGGGTTGTACTTCGTCGTCACCAGCCGGTGGCGGGGATCGACGGGCGTGGCCACGGGCGCTCCCAGGTACACGTCGCCCAGGCCCAGCACCAGGTAGCTGGCCGCGAAGACGATCTCGCGCACCTGTTCGATTGAATCGAGGCCGTTGATGCGGCGGATGAACTCGATGTTGCTGGGGCACCAGGGGGCGTCGGGCCGCACCGACTGCGTGTACTTGCGGATCGCCAGCTGCGTCGCCGGATCGTCCCAGGACAGCGGCAGGTGCACGATGCGCGACGGGACCTCGATGTCCGCGGTGGCGGGCAGCTCCTCCTCGGCGCGGGCCAGGGACTCCAGCAGCCGTTCGCGCGGCAACAGGTCGTCGTCGTAGTGGATGTGCAGCGAGCGGATGCCGGGCGTCAGGTCGATGATCCCGGGGACGCGCGCCTCGGCGAACCAGGAGGCCAGCGCGTGCACGCGAAAGCGCAAGGCCAGGTCCAGCACCATCGGCCCGTACTCGACCAGCAGGTACGTGTCGCCATCCTGCCGCACGGTGATGGCGGGCCGGGTTGCCGTCTCGGGCAGCCGCATCAGCACCGGGCTGCCGCCGTAGCGCGCGTCCGCGCCGGCGACGGTGGCGGTCTGGGCCGTCGCGCGCGCGCTCGCGGGCACGCCGTTCAGCGCCGCGAAGGCCGCCTCCCGTTCGGCCCGCAGGCGTCGCGCCTCCGCCAGCGTGACGGCGCGGAAGCGAACCCTGTCGCCCGCCTTGAGTTGCCCCAGCTTCCACAGCTCGGCGCTGACGATGGTGGCGGGGCAGACGAAGCCGCCCAGGCTGGGACCGTCGGGCCCCAGGATGACCGGCATGTCCCCGGTGAAGTCGACGGCGCCGATGGCATATGCGTTGTCGTGGATGTTCGACGGGTGCAGCCCCGCCTCGCCGCCGTCCCGTCGGGCCCAGGCGGGCTTGGGGCCGATCAGCCGGACGCCCGTGCGGCTCGAGTTGTGGTGCACGGTCCAGGTGGCGTCGAAGAAGGTGGCGACATCGCCGTCCGTGAAGAAGTCCGGCGCGCCCTGCGGGCCGTACAGCACGGCCAGCGTCACCTCGCGCGACAGCGACGGCGTCAGGGCGGCGGGGATGGTGCGCGCGTCGCTGACGACCGGACGCGGCCCCGGCTCACCGATGTGCAGCACGTCGCCCGTGCGCAGGGCGCGCCCTTCGTGGCCGCCGAACATTCCCAGCGTGAAGGTGGCGCGGCTGCCCAGGTAGGCCGGCACGTCCAGTCCGCCTCGGAAGGCCAGGTAGCCGCGGCTGCCCGCCCCGGCGGCCACGCCCAGGCGCAGCACGCCGCCCGCGCGCGCCTCGACCGGGCGATGCAGGGGAACGGCGACGTCGTCCAGCGTGGCCCCCATGTCGGCGCCCGCCAGCGCGAAGGTGACCGGCGCGCGAAACCGCAGCGTCGGCCCCACCATGGTGCACTCCAGCGCCGCCGCGCCGGGCGCGTTCCCCACCAGCGCGTTCGCGCACCGAAACGCCAGGTCGTCCATCGGCCCTGACGGCGGCACGCCCACGTCCCAGTAGCCGAGGCGGCCCGGGTGATCCTGGACGGTGGTCTGCGTCCCCGGCTCGACCACCTCGAAGGCGCGCCCGGGCGCCGCGAAGTCGTCCAGGAAGCGGGTGTGCACGGCGCCGCTCTGGAAGGCGGGCGTGTCCAGCACCGCGGCCAGATAGGCGCGGTTCGTCTCGACCCCGCCGATGCGCGTCGCGCGCAGGGCCTCGCGCAACCTGGTGATCGCCTGTTCGCGGGTGGGCGCGGCCGCGATGATCTTCGCCAGCATCGGATCGTAGTGGGGCGTCACCTCGGCGCCTGTGTCCACCCAGGTCTCCACCCGCACCCCCGCGGGGAAGGCCACCTCGGTCAACAGGCCGCAGCTCGGCTGGAAGCCACGCCCAGGATCTTCCGCGTAAAGGCGCGCCTCGATGGCGGCGCCGGAGGGCGGCCGGACCGCCTCCAGCGCGGGCCGATCGCCCGCCGCCAGGCGCACCATCCATTCGACGATGTCGACGCCGGTCACCTCCTCGGTGACGCCGTGCTCGACCTGGATGCGGGTGTTCACCTCGAGAAAAGAGACAGCGCCGCTGTCCGCGTCGACCACGAACTCGACGGTGCCGGCGGAGCGATAGCGGGCCGCCTGCCCCAGCCGCACCGCCGCTTCGGCCAGCACCTGCCGGGTCTCGGCGCGCAGCCCCGGCGCGGGCGTCTCCTCGATGACCTTCTGGTTCCGCCGCTGCAGCGAGCAGTCGCGTTCGCCCAGCGCCACCACCGTCCCCCGGCCGTCCCCGAAGATCTGCACCTCGACGTGACGGGCGCGGGTGACCAGCTTCTCGAGGAACAGTCCGCTGTCCTTGAAGTTGGCGCGCGCCAGCCGCTCGACCGCGTGATAGCCGGCGGAGAGCTCGTCGGGCGAGGCGCAGCGCCGCATGCCGATGCCGCCGCCGCCGGCCGTGCTCTTCAGCATGACCGGATAGCCGATCCGCCCGGCCTCGCGCAGCGCCTGGTCGAGATCCGCCAGCAACCCGGTGCCCGCCAGCAGCGGCACGCCCGCGGCCTGGGCCATGGCGCGCGCCGTGTGCTTCAGGCCGAACTCCCGCATCTGCTGCGGGGTGGGCCCGATGAAGGCCAGGCCGGCCGCTTCGCAGCGTTCGGCGAAATCCGCGTTTTCGCTGAGGAAGCCGTAGCCGGGGTGGATCGCCTCGGCGCCGGTGGCGCGGGCGGCTTCCAGGATGGCGTCCGCGCGCAGGTAGCTCTCGGCCGCCGGCGGTGGCCCCAGCCGCACCGCCGCCTCGGCCTGCAGGACGTGGGGTGCGTAGCGGTCGGCGTCGGAGTACACGGCGATGGGCGCGATGCCCAGGCGGCGCAGCGTCCGCGCGATGCGCGTGGCGATGGCGCCGCGGTTGGCGATCAGGACTTTACGGAAAGACATGGGCTCTCGGGGGCAAGGGTGGGGCAGACGGCGGGTGAATCGGTGCGGCGGGCGCGCTGACGGCGCCTCGGCTCACGGCGCCGCGTCCCAGATCAGCAGGCGCACCGGCGTCGGGTTGTAGGCGTTGCAGGGATTGTTCAGCTGCGGGCAGTTCGAGATCAGCGCCAGCACGTCCATCTCGGCGCGCATCTCCACGTAGCGCCCCGGCGCCGACACACCGTCGGCGAAGGACAGCCCGCCCTCGGCGGTGACGGGGACGTTCATGAAGAAGTTGATGTTGCTGGGCAGGTCCCGCTTGCCCATCCCCCGGCCCAGCCGCCCCAGCTCCAGCAGGAAGCTGTCGCGGCAGTTGTGCATGTACTTCTTGTCCAGCGCATAGCGGACCTGGTTGCTCTCCGCCGAGCAGGCGCCCCCCAGCGTGTCGTGGCGGCCGCAGGTGTCGGCCACGATCGTCAGCAGCGGCCGGCCCTCGCCGGACATCAGCCGCGTCCCCGTCGTCAGGTACAGGTTCCCTTGCGCGCGGATGGTGTCGGTGGCGCTGTACCGCTCGTCCGGGTTGCGGGCGTTGAAGAACAGCGTGTCGACCGCCTGGTTGCCTTCCAGATCGACGATGCGAAAGATCTGGCCGCGGGCCAGCTCGCGGCTCCAGCCGCGGCCGGCCGGCAGCACCTCGTCGTGGATGGCCCGCCAGGGCGCCAGCGCGCTCTCCTTCAGCACGAACGGCGTGATCGGCACGGGCAGGGTGATGCGTGGGCTGGAATGGCGCATGTTCACGGCGTCCCCGCGCTGTCGCGCCTCGGCTCGACCTCCGCCGCGTAGGCCTCCGTCAGCGCGAAGCCCCGAGCGTTCTCCGGCCGCGAGGTGCGGCAACGATCGTCGGGCCCCGGCCGCTCGATCGGCGCGGCCACGCGGATCGACAGCTCCACGGGCGGCGGTCCATAGGCCGGGGCGGGATCCAGCGGGTGGGGCGTGTTCGACAGCACGACCAGCGTGTCCATCTCGGCGCGCAGATCGACGAAGGCGCCCGGCCGCGAGTTGTCGGGGACCCAGGCGATGCGCCCGCTGTCGTCGGCCGACACGCGCACGAAGAAGTTCACGTTGGGCACCAGATCTCGCTTGCCCAGCCCCCACTTGCCCAGTTCGACTAGAAAGTTGTCGCGCGCGTTCCGGTGGAAGTCGTTGCGCAGCTCTTGATAGCCGCCCTGGCCATAGCGGGCCTCGCTGGCGGCGGCGTCGCCACATCCCGAGATGGTGTCGTGCCAGCCGCAGCTGTCGGCGATCAGCGACACCAGCACGCGGCCCATGTCCGAATACAGCACGCGCCCGGCGGTCAGGAACGCCGTGTACTGCGCCTTCAGCGTGTCGGCCATGTTGTAGCGCTCCAGCGGCTCGCGCGCGTTGTAGAACAGCGCCGACAGGCACGCCGTCCCCGCGGTGTCCGTCACCCGCAGGATCTGCCCGCGCGCCAGCCGTCGCGACCAGGCCTGCCCCCCTCGCAGCGTCTCCTCGAGGATCATTCGACGTCGTCTCCTACCACGGTCATCCGGCCCAGCGGCAGCGTCTCGGCCTGCACCTTCAGCGGCGGGTGGATCATCTCTTCCAGGTGGTGGCGCGCCGCCAGGAACTCGGGTGACGTGAACTGCTCGCGCGTGCGGGGACGGGGCACCGGCACCTCCATCAGCTCGCGCACGCGGCCGGGGTGCGCGTCCAGCACCAGCACCCGATCGGCCAGGTACACCGCCTCGTCCAGATCGTGCGTGACGAACACGATCGTCACGTCCACGTTCTTCCAGATCTGCAGCAGGTAAGACTGCATCTGCGCGCGCGTCAGGGCGTCGAGGGCCCCGAACGGCTCGTCCATGATCAGGATGCGCGGGCGGTTGGCCAGGGCGCGCGCGATGGCGACCCGCTGCTTCATGCCGCCGGACAGCTGGTGCGGGTAGCTGTCAGCGAAGCGCGACAATCCCACCAGATCGATCCACTGCTGCGCCTCCTCCTCGGCCATGTTGGCGGACAGTCCTCGCGACACCTCGGGGCCGAACATCACGTTCCGGCGCACCGTCAGCCAGGGGAACAGCGTGTAGTTCTGGAACACCATGCCGCGATCGGGGCCGGGACCGTCGATGGCCTTTCCGTCCAGCAGCATCTCGCCGCCGGTGGGGCTGTCCAGCCCGGCGATGATCCGCCCCAGCGTCGACTTGCCGCAGCCGGAGGGGCCGATCACGCACAGCAGCTCGCGGCGGTAGGCGCGGAAGCTGACCCGGTCCAGCGCCAGCACCGGTCCGTTCGCGCTCGGAAAGGTCTTCGACAGGTTGCACACGTCCAGCACCACCGGCCGTTCCTTCAGGCGCTGGAAGCGCTCGGCGACGGCCGGCGCCTGCTGGCGATAGCTGGGGACGGCCAGTCCGACGGTCACGCCGCCCCCTTTGCCTGCACCGCGGCCGGCTCTCCGGCTCCGGCGGGCGGTGCCGGCACGCGGGCTGGCCGGCGCAGGCTGAAGAACAGCCGCCGGCGCACGCCCGCGGAGGGGAGCCAGGGGAACAGCCGGCGGCCCAGGCGCGCCAGGATCACGTCGGTGCCGAGGCCAATCAGCCCGATCAGGACGATCGAGGCGAAAACCTTGTCGTAGGCGCGATACTTCGCCTGCTGGTTGATGAAGAAGGTGATGCCCGAGCTGACCCCGATCAGCTCGGCGACGATCAAGTAGGTCCAGGCCCAGCCCAGCAGCACGCGCATGTCGGTGTAGACGTCGGTGATCACGCCGGGGACCACCACCCGGAACAGCAGGGCGCGGCGGGAGGCGCCCAAAGTCTGCGCGGCTTCCAGCAGGCCGGGCTCGATCCGCCGGGTGGTGTTGGCGATGACCAGCACCTGCTGGAAGAAGGTGCCCACGAAGATGATGGCGATCTTGGGGGCGTCCTGGATGCCCAGCACCGCCACCGCCAGCGCGCCGAACGCCGGCGCCGGCAGGTAGCGAAAGAACTCGACGAACGGCTCGGTCAGGCGGGCCAGGGCGGGCAAGGCCCCGCACACGATGCCCAGCGGCACGCCCACCACCGACGAGACGACGAACCCCCAGAAGATGATGGTGATGCTGTGCCACAGCGCCTGGTGCAGCCAGGGTTCGTCCGGTCGCGCGGGCGGCGTGGTGAAGCCGGTCACCAGCGCCCGCAGCACCGCGTGCGGGGGCGGCAGGAACACCGGGTTGGCCCGCGTGCCGGTGGCCGGATGGCCCCCGGCGGCGCGGATGCGCGTGTTCTCCTCGGCAAAGGCGTCCCCCTCGACCAGCTCCCCGCTGGAGAACCACGCGGCGTCCCCGGCGTCCCCCACCCGCACCATCGGGTGCCAGACGAAGGGCAGGTAGCTGATGGCGGACCACAGCGCCAGTGGCGTCAGAAAGGACAGCAGCGTCAGGGCCAGCCGGCGCCGAGGCGACAGCGCTCCCAGGATGCGCAACCAGGGACCACGGGTGCGTCGCTGCATCGCCTCGCCTGTTCCGCTGCTGTCTCGGTCCATCGGCGTCCTGCTACTTGCCGCGCGCTTCCTTGGACAGCGAGGGATCCAGGTAGCTGTCGACCTTCTGCGGATCCTTGTAGACCTTGTTGGCGATGTTGAAGGCATCCGCGACCTTGCCGCTGCCGTAGACCGACTTCAGCGTGTCGTTCTTCTGGTAGGCGGCCAGCGCCTCGTCCGGGCTCAGGAAGCGCGTGCCGGGCAGGAACTTCGCGTACTCCTCGGCGCTGACGCCGGCCCGGCCCGCCATGATCTTCACCGCCTCGTCCTTGTGGGCCGGGTCGGTGACGAACGCCTCGATCCGGTTCCACACCTTCACCACCTTCACCCAGTCGGCCCGCCGCTGGGCCAGGCTCTTCGGGCTGACGCACACCAGGTCGTAGATCAGGCCGGGCACGTCGGCGCTGGTGAAGATCGCCTTCGAGCCGGCCACCGCCTTCAGCGCCTGACCCGAGTTCGGCTGCCAGGCCCCGATGGCGTCGACGTCGCCCGACGCCAGCGACTGGGCCGTCTGGTGCGTGGGGACCGCCACCAGCTTGACGTCGCTCTCCTTCAGGCCGACCTTCTCCAGGCCCTTCAGCAGCAGCAGGTGCTCGACCAGGCCGATCTCCAGGCCGACCTTCTTGCCCTTGAGCTGCTTGAGCGAACCGATTCCCTTCTTGGCCACGATCATGTCGTTGCCGTTGCTGTAGTCGGTGATCAGGATCCCCACGCTGCGCGCGCCCGGCGCGCCGGTGACCAGCGCGTCGCCCACCGTCATCATCACCGCGTCGACCTTGCCGGCCGCGAACGCCTCCATCGAGGGCGTGTACTCGAACCAGGAGAAGTCGACGTCGACCCCTTCCTCCTTGAACCAGCCCTTCTGGATGCCGATCTCGAAGGCCGTCCACCCCGGCCAGTCCGAGAACGCGATCTTCAGCGGCGCGCCCTTGGCGGCCGCCATGGGATGTCCGGCCGGTTCGGCGCGGGCGACCGGGCCGGCGAAGGCGAGCAACAATCCCGGCACCACGACCCTGGAAACAGTCCTGACCAACCGAGCGCGGATATTTGTCATGTGCCCCGAGGCTATGCGCGGGCGGTGTCCCGCAGATTTCCGGACGGTAAACGTGATGAAAACTGTCGTTCTGGCCGCCCCGCGTCGCGATTTTGCGGGCCCGCCACGAAGGATCTGATAAAGGAAGGCCGTGCATCCCTGGCATGACATTTACGTAGACGATCATCAGCTCGACGGTGCCTTCCCCGTGGTCATCGAGGTCCCGAAGGGCAGCAAGAACAAGTACGAGCTGGACAAGGAGACGGGCCTGCTGAGCCTGGATCGCGTCCTTTACAGCGCCGTGCACTACCCGGCCGACTACGGCTTCGTGCCCCGCAGCTTCTGCGACGACGGCGACCCGCTGGACGCGCTGGTGCTGGGGCAGGATCCCGTCTATCCGCTGACCATCGTCGAGGCGCGCGCCATCGGCCTGATGCGCATGCGCGACGACAAGGGCATCGACGACAAGATCATCGCCGTCAGCGTGCGTGATCCCGCCTTCTGTGACTACACCGATCACCAGCAGCTGCCCTCGCACGTCGGCCGCGAGATCAAGCGCTTCTTCCAGGACTACAAGGTCCTCGAGAACAAGACCGTGGTGGTCGAGGACATCCTGGGCCCGGCCGAGGCGCTGGCCATCCTGCGCCAGTCCCTGGACATGTACCGCAAGCTCCGCCGCGGCGAGATCGGCCACGGCGCCATCGGCTCCGGGGCCACTGTCGCGCGGTGAGGGGCCTCACCGACCGGCGCTGACGGCGCCCCTCACAGGCCTTGATAGGCCAGGTCGCGGTGCACGCGCACGCCGGCCACCACGTCGGCCGACGTGCCCCAGCCCTGGCGTTCGCGCTGCACGGCGAACACGTCCACGCCCACGGTGATGAACAGCGTGGGCAACAGGGGCACCGACAGCTTGCCGTTGCCGCGCAGCTCGTGCTGCCGCAAGCCGGCGGGATCGATGAAGTCGTAGTCGACCAGACCCTCCAGCTTCACGGCCAGCGGCCCGAAGGTGGCGATGGCGACCGGGTCCAGCGTTCCGCCTGCCTCCAGCACCGGCTGCCAGGCGCCGGCGGCCCCATCCGCCAGCAGCTCGGCCTGGGCCCCCGCGCCGGCGCGCAGGCGCAGCTTGGGCATCACGGTGAACAGCACGCCGGCGGTGTTCGTCATCTGGGCGTGGTGATAGGTCCTGGTCTGGGCCGGCGTCACCTCGGGCCGCGTGAACTCGGACTCGAGCCGCACCCGGACGAATGGGTCGGGCACCGTCCGCTTCAGCAAGAACTGCGAGCCGCGCAGACCGCGAAAGTTGTACACGCCCGAGAACGTGATCAGATCGGCGGTCTCGCCCGAGGTCAGCGGCGCGCCCACCGGCTGGTTGCGCGACCATCCGTATTTCAGGTCCAGCCGGATGTCCGCCTCGTGAACGCGATCGCGCACCTGCAGCAGGCCGGTGGCGTTCCCGGTGACGGCCAGCTGCGTGGCGCGCACCAGCTGCGTGTCCGTGTAGGCGGGCGCGTTCGAGATGGACGTCGACGACAGATCCAGCCCCAGGTCGCCCAGGGCGACCACCAGCGGGCGCTCTGCCACCGGCCGCCCGAAGTCGGTGCTGGGATCGACGGTGGGATCGCCGTCGCGGTCGGCCGTGTGATGGGCCAGGAAGTCGGCGGCCAGATCGCGGAGGTCGGGCTCGCCCGGCAGCGCCTGCCAGGGGAGGGCACCAGGCGGCAGCAGGCCATCGCCGCCGCTGGCCAGAAAGCTGATGGTGGCGATGCGGTAGGCGCGCGCCTTGTCGAGCGGCCGGCCATTCACCTTGACGCCGCCCGGGCCCTTCGCCACGCCCACGGCGGAGAGCTGATCGTTGCCCAGCGCCGGACCCAGCGCCGAGTCGATCGTGCCGCCTGCCACCCGCGCCAGGCCCACCACGGCGCGGAACGGCAGCGCGCGATACAGCTGGGCGCGCGTCAGCGGCCCGGTCATGGGGAAGGGCGCGTTCTTCACGAAGGCGCGGTTCAGCAGCGCGATCTCGGCGCCCGCCCGCCGCCGCATCACCTCCAGCAGGTAGGTCGTGAACGCCTCGCGCGTCAGCACGCCGCGAATCCCCGCGGGCGCCACCGGCCGGCCGTAGGCGGCGCAAGCGGCGGCCAGCTGGGCCTGCAGGCGGGCAGCGGTCACCGTGTCCGGCACCGCGCCGGCGCTGGGGATGGTGTCGATCACGATCGGCTCGGAGAAGGGCGACGACGGCTCGGGCGCGGCCGCCCAGCGGATCCGCGTCAGGCCGCCGGTGCCGGTGGGCGACCCGGCGATGGGCGCCGCGCCGTCGCGCCGCAAGGTTCGCACGGGACGGTCGCCCAGGTCGCCGGCCAGACCGCCGGCCAGGATCACGTCAGGCCGCTCGTCGGGGGGAGCGCTGGCCAGCTGCCGCGCCAGCGCGTCCACCCGATCCAGCGCGCTGGCGTCACGCGGACCCTGCGCGATCAGCACCAGGACGCGGGCGCCGCGCTGGCGCAACCGGCGCAGGCCAGCCCGCGCCGCCGTGGCCGGATCGTCCAGGCTCAGCCCCTTGAACGCCGAGGGCGGGATCCCGGCGATCACGGCCGGCGAGATCGTGGCGACCACCCCGACGGACACGTCGCCGCGCTTCAACAAAGCGTCGGGCTGCACGTCGGGACAGACGGTCCGCCCGTGGCCATCGCAGCGCAGGTTCGTCGCCACCACCGGCATTCCGCGCGTCTTCAGCGCCGCGACCAGCTGGCCCAAGGTCGCCGCGTCCAGCGACAGCTCGTGATGCCCCAGCGCGATCGCGTCGTAGTGCCCGGGCGCCAGGATTTCTGCCAGCGCGTCGATGCCGGGCCGTCCCCGCTCCAGCAGGCTGGCCCCGAACAGATCGGGCGCGGCCGTGTTGCCCCCCAGCAGCGCCACCGGGGCCGCGCGCTCGCCATTTTCGGCGGCGGAGCGCAGGGCGGTCAGCCGTCCGATCAGGGCGGCGTACGTCGGCGGCGTCCCGCTGGCCGGCGTTCCCGCGCACGCCGGGGTGGCCAGCCGCCCGTCGAGATCGGCATGAAACAGCAACTCGACCGCCGGCGACGACACCCTGACGCCGGGGCGGCGGGGGCCCGCAGGACCAGCCTCGGGCACCGACGGGATCGGCGCGGTCGGCCGCATGGGCAGGGCGGGCGCCGGGGGCGGCTCCGGCTCCGGCAAGGACGACGGATCGGAAGCGGGGGACGCGGGCGGCAACGCCGGCGGCGCAGCGGGGGAAGCGCCGGACGACAGAGAGGGCGAAGGCCGCTCGGCCGCCGCCCCGTCGCGGCCGCCGGCGCCCCGGGCGGCGCCTGGTGCTGGCTGGGCGAGCGCCGGGCCGGCCAGCAGCACCAGGGCCGTCACGGTCACCCCCCTCATGCCGGTCCGCCCTGGCCGGGGTCTGCCCCCCGATCCATTCCCCGGAAGCGCCGCTGGGGCCAGATCGCCTTGCCGCTGGCGCGCACGGCCTTGACCATCGCCTCGCGCACGTCGCAGCGCAGGTTCCACAGCTTGCCGGCGTCGGCCGCGCTCAGCAGGCACCGCAGCTGCAACCCCGACTCCGAGGCGTCGGTCACCTGCAGGCTCGCGGTGGTGCGGTCCCACAGCTTGCTGTCTCCCACGATCTTCAGGAACAGCGCCCGCAGCTCGTCGATGTCGGCGTCGAAGTCCACCCAGAAGACGACCGTGCCCAGGATGTTCGTCGACGAGCGCGTCCAGTTCTGGAAGGGCTTCTCGATGAAGTAGGTGATGGGCAGGATCAGCCGGCGGAAGTCCCACAGCCGGACCACCACGTAGGTCAGGGTAAGCTCCTCCACGGTGCCCGTCTCGCCCTCGACCACGACGGAGTCGTCGATGCGCAGCGGCTGGGTGAACAGGATCTGGAACCCGGCCACGACGTTGCCGATCGAACGCTGGGCCGCGATGCCGAAGATGATGCCGGCCGCGCCCGCCGAAGCGAGCAGGCTGGTTCCCAGATTCCGGATCGCCGTGAAGCTCATCAGGATCAGCGCCGCCGCCACCACCCCGATCAAGGCGCCCAGGAACTTCCGCAGCAGCGCGATCTGCGTGCGCGCCTTGCGCGACGCCGTACCGGAGGCGTCGAGCGTCCCCAGCCGGTCGATCAGCAGCAGCTCCGCCGCCGAGATCAGACGCAGCAGCAACCAGGACAGCGCGATGATCAGCGCCACCTGCCCGGCGTGGGCCGCGGGCTGGCGCAGGGGGCCCGCCCAGACCGCTTCCGGGTCGATGATCTTCACCACCAGCAACGGGGCGGCAAGCGCCCCCGGCATCCGCAGCAGGCGGTGCAGGGTCACCGCGTGGCGGGGGGCCAGCCGACCGAGGACCCTGCCCAGGACGCTGGTCACCGCGAAGCCGGCCAGGCCGCTGGCGACGGCCGCCAGCGCGGCCTCGAGGATGGGGCGGGAGGGTGTCACGGTCACCGTCGCGACGTGAAGGGACGGCTTCCCGGCCGATGACCGCTCACGGCTTCTCTGCTCTCTCGTTCACGGCTGATTCGCTTCCGCCCCGCGACCTCGTGTGGCGCTCGGATGGTTGCAATGTGGAGACCATGGAACATGGGCGGTTCCTCCGGCACGCTGGCGGGCCCGTGCGCGCGTCAGGGTATCGGCGGTAACCACCGCGCGCAAGGCGGGACGCGCCCGTAACGGCGATCCGGCGGGGGCATACGTCCGCCGCGGCGCGGGCTGCTGCCGCCGCTGGCATGGGGCGTGAATTGCGTCCGCCAGCCGCGGGGGTCGCCGAGAACGGGGGGGACGCGGCGGCCATCGACCGAGGAGACGACCACGATGCGAAAGACCCTGATGACGAAAGAGTTCAAGGCAACCCTGCTGGCGGCCGCCTTCATGGCCGCCATCGTCACGACGGCCACCACGCTGGCGAACGGTTGCGGCACGGCCGATGCGGTGTTCGACTGCCAGTCGGTGTGCACGCGCTATCACGACTGCTACGACTCGGGCTACGACGTGGACGCCTGCCGCCAGCGCTGCCGGACCGCCTCCGAGAACAACCCCAAGGTTCGCGAGGACGCCGACCAGTGCGAGGCGTGCATCGGTGACAAGTCCTGCATCTCGGCGACGTTCAACTGCGCCGGCTCGTGCTCGACGATCGTTCCCTGAGGGAGGACCACCATGGGCAAGGACCAGGATGCCAGCGCCGGGCGGCCTGGCGAGAAGGGCGCTCGCCAAGAGGGTCCCATTCGCTTCGCGGTGGTGGGGCAGGGGTACTTCGCCCAATCGGCGATCCTGCCCGCCTTCGACGAGGCGCCCGACTGCGAGCTGGTGGCCCTGTTCTCGGACGACACGACCAAGCTGGACGTGCTGAAGGCGAAGTACGACGTCGCCCACGCCCTGGCCTACGAGCAATACGACGAGTTCCTGCGCAGCGGCGCCGTCGACGCGGTCTACATCGCCCTGCCGAACGACAAGCACTGCGACTTCACGGTGCGGGCGGCCGCCGCCGGCATTCACGTGCTGTGCGAGAAGCCCATGGCGGTCACCACGGCGGAGTGCGAGCGCATGATCGCCGCCTGCGCGCGGGCGAACGTGAAACTGATGGTGGCGTACCGCCTGCACTTCGAGGAAGGGAACCTGGCCGCCGTGGAGCTGGTCCAGGGCGGCAAGCTGGGTCAGGCCCGCTTCTTCACCTCGGCCTTCTCGCAGCAGGTGACGGAGCAGAACACCCGCACCCAGGCCAAGCAGGGTGACGGGCCCCTGTACGACGTCGGGATCTATTGCATCAACGCCATCCGGTACCTGTTCCGCGCCGAGCCCACCCACGTGACCGCCGTGGCCACCCGGCGGGCCGACGACGAGCGCTTTCGCGAGATCGACGAGCAGGTGGCGGCGACGCTGGAGTTCCAGGACGGCCGGCTGGCTTCCTTCGTCTGCAGCTTCGGCGCGGTCAGCACCGGCTGGTTCGAGGTCGTGGGCACGGAAGGGCGCCTGCGGGTCGATCCCGCCTACACCAACGTGGAACCGGTCCGTCACGAGCTGACGGTGGGCGAAAAGACGAAGTCCAAGAAGTTCAAGCGCCGCGACCAGGTGGCCGGCGAGCTGCAGTACTTCGCGAAGTGCGTGCTGAACGGCGAGACCCCGGAGCCTTCGGGCCAGGAAGGTCTGGCCGACCTGCGCATCATCGAGGCGATCACCGAGGCGGCCCGTACCGGTGGACGGATTCCCGTGCCGGCGGTGGAGCGGGACGTCCGCCCATCGCTCGAGCAGGTGGAGAACCGCTCGTCGCACGGCAAGGCACCGCTGGTGAACGTGCAGCCTCCCAGTCGCCATTGAGGGCGTCGGGCGTAGACTGATCGCGATGAGCTCAGAAGCGGCCCAGGCCGCGCAGGTCGTGCGCGTGCGGGGAGTGGAAGCGCAGCCGGCCAGCGACTGGCTGGCCATCGAGCGCCCGCTGGAGATTCGCGCCCGGGCCGGGGACACCACCCGGGTCATCTCGACCACCATGCGCACGCCTGGCCACGATCGGGCGCTGGTGGCCGGATTTTTGTTTGCCGAGGGGGTGATCGCCAGCCCTCGCGAGCTCCTGGCGCTGGAATCGGTGGGCGACGACGCCGTGCTGGTCGAGTTGCCGTCCGCGGCCCTGGAGGCGCTGGAGGCCACGCGCCGCCCCTTCGTCACCACCGGCGCCTGTGGTGTGTGCGGTCGTTCGTCTGTCGAAGCGCTGCTGGACCGCTGCCGGGCGGCCGACCCGCCGCGCGAAGCCGGCGGGACGCCGCCCCTCACCGTCGGCGTGAAGGTCATCCATGGACTGCCGGCCGCCTTGCGCGGGGCGCAGGGGACGTTCGATCGGACCGGGGGGCTGCACGCGGCCGGCCTGTTCGCGGCCGACGGGACGCTGCGCGCCGTACACGAGGACGTGGGCCGGCACAACGCCGTCGACAAGCTGGTGGGCACGCTGCTGCTGGACGACCGCTTGCCGGCCAGCGACGGCTTGCTGATGGTCAGCGGCCGGGCCAGCTTCGAGCTGGTCCAGAAGGCGGCGGCCGCCGGCATCCCGGTGATGGTGGCGGTGGGCGCCCCGTCCAGCCTGGCGGTGGACGTCGCGGAGGCGGCGGGCCTGACGCTGGTGGGCTTCGCGCGCGACCAGCGCTTCAACGTGTACGCGGGACCACACCGCCTGTCGGGGATCTGAAGCCGAACGAGAGGGGGAGGCTGCCGTGTCCGAACGCCGAGACGAGATGGATCCCAACAACGTGCCCGAGCAGCGCGACGAGATGCGTCCCACGACCATCCGCGCGGACCTGGCCGAGGGGGTGGCGGGCGCCGAGCCGTCGCCGGTGGGCGATCAGCCGCGAAGCGGGCGGCGCGAGCGCAGCGCCGCCGGATTCACGTCCATCTGGGAGACGGTCAACCGGGGCGTCCGGGCCATGGGGACGGGTCGCAGCCTGAAGACGCTGCTGGCGCTGAATCAGAAGGACGGCTTCGACTGCCCCAGCTGCGCCTGGCCCGACCCGGACGGACACCGCAAGACGGCCGAGTTCTGCGAGAACGGCGCCAAGGCCGTGGTCTCGGAGGCCATGACAGCCCGGGTGACACCCGAGTTCTTCGCGACCCATCCCATCCCCGCCCTGCTGGAGAAGAGCGATCTGTGGCTGGACCAGCAGGGCCGCATCACGCACCCCCTGTGGCGCCGCGAGGGGGCCGACCGGTACGAGCCCATCTCGTGGGACGACGCCTTCGCCTTGATCGCCCGCGAGCTGAACGGGCTGCGCCACGCCGACGAGGCGACGTTCTACACGTCGGGCCGGGCCAGCAACGAAGCGGCCTTTCTGTACGGGCTGTTCGCCCGCCAGTTCGGCACCAACAACCTGCCCGACTGCTCGAACATGTGCCACGAATCGAGCGGCACCGGTCTGAACGAATCGATCGGCGTCGGCAAGGCCACCGTCAAGCTCGAGGACTTCTCGTACGCCGACAGCATCTTCATCTTCGGCCAGAACCCGGGCACGAATCACCCGCGCATGCTGACCGAGCTGGAGAAGGCGGCGAAGAACGGCTGCAAGATCGTCAGCGTCAACCCGCTGCCCGAGACGGGGATGATCCGCTTCAAGAACCCGCAGCACCCGCTGGCGTTGCTGGGCCGGGGGACCCCGATCGCCAGCCTGTTCCTCCCCGTGCGTGTGAACGGCGACGTGGCGCTGCTGAAGGGGATCATGAAAGAGATGTGCGAGGAGGACGCCCGCTCGGGGGGAAAGATCCTGGCGCACGACTTCATCGGTTCCCATACCGAGGGCTTTCCGGCGGTACGCGCCGACCTCGAGGCGACGCCCTGGGACGAGATCGTGGAGCAGAGCGGCGTCTCTCGCGAGCTGATCCGGCAGGCCGCCGGGATCGCCATGGCCTCCGAGCGGATGATCTGTTGCTGGGCGATGGGGATCACCCAGCACGAGAACGGCGTCGCGAACGTGCAGACGATCGTGAACTTCGCGCTGCTGCGCGGCCAGATCGGGCGCCGGGGCGCCGGCCTTTGCCCCGTGCGGGGCCACAGCAACGTGCAAGGTGATCGGACGGTCGGCATCTGGGAGCAGATGAGTGACAAGTTCCTGAAGGCGCTGGGGGGCGAGTTCGGCTTCACGCCGCCGCCCCGGCACGGCCTGGACACCGTCCGCAGCATCCAGGCGATGTACGAGGGGCGCGTGAAGGTGTTCGTAGGCCTGGGGGGCAACTTTCTGAGCGCCACGCCCGATACGCACTACACCTCCGAGGCGCTGTCGCGCTGCCGGCTGACTGTCCAGATCTCCACCAAGGTGAACCGCGGACACCTGATCACGGGGAGGCAGGCCTTGATCCTCCCCTGCCTGGGCCGCACCGAGCGCGACCGACAGGCAGGCGGCGAACAGTTCGTCACCGTCGAGGACACCACCGGCGTCGTCCATCAATCGCGGGGCGTGCTGGAGCCGGCGTCCCAGCACCTGCGCAGCGAGCCGGCCATCATCGCGGGCATGGCCCACGCCACGCTGGCCGGCCGGTCGAACGTCGACTGGCTGGGGCTGGTCGCTGACTACGATCGCATCCGCACCCACATCGAGCACGTCGTGCCGGGTTTCTCCCAGTACAACCGGCGGGTGCGCGAGCCGGGCGGCTTCTACCTTCCCAACGGACCGCGCGAGGGCACGTTCACCACGCCCAGCAGCCGGGCCCTGTTCAAGGTCCACCCGATGCCGGTCCGGAAACTGGGTGCCGGGCAGCTGCTGCTGACGACGCTGCGCAGCCACGACCAGTTCAACACGACGATCTACGGGGAAGACGATCGCTACCGGGGCGTCTACGGCGGCCGGCGCGTGGTCTTCTTGAACGAGGACGACATCAAGGAGCGTGGCCTGGCCAAGGACCAGTGGGTCGACCTGATCAGCCACTACGCCGAGGAACGCCGGCGGGCGGCGCGGTTCAAGGTGGTGCCCTACGAGATCCCGCGCGGGTGCGCGGCGGCCTACTACCCGGAGACGAACGTGCTGGTGCCCATCAACTCGGTGGCCGCCGGCAGCAACCAGCCCTCCTCGAAGTCAGTCGTCATCACGCTCGAGGCCTCAGCGCCGGGCTGAGGCGGGGGTCGTAGGGCGACCGGAACAGCCCGGAGACTTCAGGCGCGACCGGTGGTGGCCCGGGCGGAGGACGCGACCGGGCTGCACGCCCGCTCGCGATCCGACAGCCGCAGCGTCCACCGCAAGGCGTCGGTGACGCCGGCGGTCACCCGGGCGCACATCTCGTCGTGAAGCGGGAACGCCGCCTGGAAGACGTCACCGTTGTATCCCTTGACGACGCCCTTCAGCAGCGTCCGCGCCTGCTGCAGCCGCATCTTCACGGTCTCCACGTCGACGTTCAGGATGGCCGCTGACTCGGGCACCGTCATGCCCTCGACGTCGCGCATGATCAGCACCGTCCGATAGATCTCCGGTAGCTGGTCGACCACATCCTCGAAGACCTGGATGATGTCCATGTTCGACGTCTGGGCGACCGACTCGGCGCCCAGGCGCTTTCCTTTGAGCAGGGTGGCCTCGGTACCCGACTTCTCGAGCGAAACGAACCGCCCGCGCTGGCGGATCCGCACCAGCGCCTCGTTCAGGGCCCGCCGGCAGACCCAGGTCGCCTCGCGCATCGGGTCGATGCTGTCATCGTGCATGAAGGTCGATACGAACGCCTGGCTCATCACGTCCTCGATCTCGGCAGGCGAGCGCAGCACCGAGCGCACCACGCGATAGACACGGCGGCAGTGCCCCTTCATCAGCAGACCGTAGGCGGCGACGACGGCCTCGTCAGCGCTGCGGTCGTTGCGCGGGCACGCGTCTTGATTCTCATTCGGGTGTTCGTTCGTTCGGGCCAGCGGCGGAACGACGGAGAGAGTGGGAATGAGCGGCATGTCCATGCAGAACCTCGTGGCGAGTGAGAGGAGACGGTTGGCCGTGGAGGCCAATGCAACTCTCGTGCGAGCGCGTCACGCCGCTACGTCCGCGTCCGGCAAGGGCGACCGAAGCGCGAGGGTACTTTCTAGGATCGAGGAGGTTGTCGCGGTTACCACGGAGGAACTGGAAGGAGGAACCGATGATCAGAAAATTGGCCGCCGGAGGCTACCGGCTGTACGCGCGCAAGGTGGATCCGCGAACGGGACGACGGCGCAATCTCGGTACGTTCCCCACACGGGCGGCCGCCGAGAAGCACGAGCGCGAGGTCCAGTACTTCAAGCGACATTGACCGCGGCGCGGCTGACGGGAATGGTGTGACGAGGGCACGTCGCTTGCTGCCATCGCGCGGCTGATGGCTCGCCTCCGCTGCACCTGCCCGGTCCCCTGCGTCGCCGGCATCCTGCTGGGGGTTCTTGCCGTCGCCCCGGCGGCACACGCAGCGACCCTGGCGGTCCCCGGCGAAGAGCCGTTCGCCTTCCAGGCACCCAGTCCCACGCCGCCCCCCGCTCCGGGAATTCCGGCCCCCGGAAACCCCACCCCTGGGCTGCCCGTACCGCCACCCGGGGCGCCCGGTATTCCGACCCCGGTGCCCCCCCCTCCCCCCGGAGGGGGAGGCTCGACGGGGATCACGCCCGACAGCCCTCCGCCGCCTGGTCGGGGAGGAGGAGGTACCCGCGGGTTCTGACTGAGAAAAAGTGGCCGTTCCGCCACCGTTACGTCTAGCGTGTCGCCAGACGGAAACTTATTTTTGCCCGCGGAAGTCTCCAAGAATCGTCTTGGCCGTGGTTAAGTGTCACTCTCTTTTTTTAAGCCCTCATTGATGGTTGACTCGCCGCGGTGGCCCCCGTCATCGCGCCAGCCGGCCGTTTTACCCATGCCGTGAGGCGAGGCCACCCGAGCGTCTAATGACCGTGATCTCACCTCCCCGGGAAGACGCCGCCCCCGACGCCGGGATCGGCGACATTCTGATCGTCGACGACAACGCGGCGAACCTGCTGGCGCTGGAGGCGGCCCTGGCCCCCATCGGTGAACGGGTCATGCGCGCCCAGTCCGGTGAAGAGGCGCTGCGCCTGCTGTTGAATCACGACTTCGCCCTGATCCTGCTGGACGTTCAGATGCCCTCGCTGGACGGCTTCGAGACGGCGCGCCTGATCCGCGATCGCCGCCGGTCCCGGTACACCCCGATCATCTTCGTGACCGCGCACGGCCGGGACGATCAAAGCATCCTGGAAGCCTACAAGCTCGGCGCCGTCGACTTCCTGTTCAAGCCCGTGGTGGCCGAGATCCTTCAGAGCAAGGCGGTCGTCTTCGTCGAGTTGCAGCGGCGCGCCGCCCAGGTGGCGCACCAGTCCGAGTTGCTGCGGGCGGCCGAGCGCCGCGAGCACGAGCGCGCCATGGAAGAGGAGCGGCGGCGCTGGGACGAGGAGGCGATGCGCCGTCAGATGGAAGAGATGGCGCAGGCGGATCGCCGCAAGGACGAGTTCCTGGCGGTGCTGGGGCATGAGCTGCGAAATCCCCTGTCGGCCATCGTCACCGGCTGCGACCTGCTGGAGCGCAAGCTGACGGTGGGTCAACCCATCGGCGCCGAGATGCTTCCCAGCATCCTGAAGACGCGCGAGCGGATCGATCGACAGGCGCAGCACCTTCGTCGGCTGGTGGACGACCTGCTGGATCTGGCCCGGATCAACTCGGGAAAGATCGAGCTGAAGAAGTCGGTCATCACGCTGCAGCAGGTGATCGAGCAAGCGGTCTCCACCAGCCTGCCCGCGCTGGAGGAGGGTGGTCACGATCTGGACGTCGACCTGCCGCGCGAGCCCGTGAGCCTGGTGGCCGACCCGGTGCGGCTGATCCAGGTGGTCGCCAACCTGCTGCACAACGCCGCCCGTTACACCGACCCGCACGGGAAGATCCGGGTGACCGCGTCCGTCGACGGCGAGGCCCGGACCGTCTCGATCGTGGTCAGCGACAATGGGCGGGGGATCACCCGCGAGCTGTTGCCGCGCGTGTTCGACGTGTTCGTTCAGGAGAATACCAACAGCGCCGGACACGGGCTGGGGCTGGGGCTGACGGTGGTCAAGCGCCTGGTGACGATGCACCGGGGGACGGTGACGGCGACCAGCCCGGGTCCGGGACAGGGCAGCGCCTTCACGATCACGTTGCCGCTGGAGGCGTCCGATGGCTTCGAGGCCCCGCCCGAGCTCGCCGAGCAACCGGCGGGGGCCCCGGCGTCGAAGCAGCTGTCGGTCGTCCTGGTGGAGGACAACGAGGACATCCGCGACTCGATGCGCGAGCTGCTGACCGAGCTGGGGCACAGCGTCCATGACGCGCGCGACGGCGAGGCCGGGGCCGATCTGATCCTGCGTCTGGCGCCCGATCTGGCCATCGTGGACGTCGGCCTGCCGCTGCTGGACGGTTATCAGGTCGCCTCGCGGGTACGGGAGCGCTTCGGTCCCGACAAGGTGCGGCTGGTGGCGATGACCGGCTTCGGTCAGGCCTCGGATCGCCGCCGGGCGCTGGAGGCGGGCTTCGACGCCCACCTGGTGAAGCCCGCCGACGTGAACGCCCTGATCGAGGTGGCCTCTGCTCCGCGCACCGAACCGAAGCCTGGCCAGCCCAAGTCCGACGAATCGAAAGCTTCTCATTAAAGCCGCGAGGGACCGGCGGACCGCACCCGCCGGCGGCCCCGTGGCGGATCACCACTCACATTAGACGGCGAAGGAACCCGAATGGAAAAGGTCATCGAGAAGAGCGCGCCCGGCCGAACGAAACTGCCGAAGAGGCGGCCTGGCAATGGCGATGGCGACGGGGGCAACGGCAACGGTCATGGCAATGGCAACGGCAACGGTTCGAACGGGGCCACGCCGGCGGACGGCGGGCTGAACCATCGGCAGCTGCTGTCAGGCCTGCGCGCGCTGCAGCGGGGCGAGTTCGGCGCCCGGTTGCCCGATGACCTGTCCGGCGTGGATGGCCAGATCTGCTCGACGTTCAACGAGCTGGCGCAGTTCGCGGAGGCGCTGCGGCTCGACGTCGTCGATCTGCGCAACAGCGTCGGCATCGAGGGGCGCACCCACCGCCGCCTGGGCCGCAGCAACGCCCGCGGAGGCTGGGCCGACTACGTGGTGGGCGTCAACGAGCTGCTCGACGACGTGACGGCGCACACGACCGACGTGGCGCGCGTGCTCAGCGCGGTCTCCAAGGGAGATCTGGGTCAGACCATCGACGTCGAGGGGACCGACGCGCCGCTGCGCGGGGACTTCTTGCGCCACGCCCGCCTGGTCAACGGCATGGTCACCCAGCTAGCCGCCTTCGCCTCCGAGGTGACGCGCGTCGCGCAGGAGGTCGGCATCGACGGGAAGCTGGGCGCGCAGGCGCGCATCCGCGGCGTCTCGGGCGTCTGGAAAGAGCTGACCGACAGCGTGAACCTGATGGCCAGCAACCTGACCAACCAGGTGCGCGAGATCGCCCAGGTCACCACGGCCGTCGCCCAGGGCGACCTGACCAAGACCGTCAACATCGAGGCCAAGGGCGAGATCCTGCAGCTGAAGAACACCATCAACACGATGGTCGAGCAGCTCGGCTCGTTCGCGTCCGAGGTCACGCGCGTGGCGCGCGAGGTCGGCACCGAGGGCATCCTGGGCGGCCAGGCGCACGTGCGCGGCGTCTCCGGCGTGTGGCGCGAGCTGACCCAGAACGTCAACTCGATGGCCAACAACCTGACCACCCAGGTGCGCAACATCGCCGAGGTGGCCACCGCCATCGCGGCCGGCGACCTGTCGCGGAAGATCACCGTCGACGTGCGCGGCGAGGTGCTGGAGGTCAAGCGGACCATGAACACCATGGTCGACCAGCTGGGCGCCTTCGCCGCGGAGGTCACGCGCGTGGCGCGCGAGGTCGGCACCGAGGGCATCCTGGGCGGCCAGGCCAAGGTGGCCGCCGTGTCGGGCGTGTGGCGCGAGCTGACCGAGAACGTGAACGGCATGGCTGGCAACCTGACCAGCCAGGTGCGCAACATCGCCGAGGTCATCACCGCCATCGCCCAGGGCGACCTGGGCCACAAGATCGCCGTCGACGCCCGCGGCGAGATCCTGACCCTGAAGAACACCATCAACGCCACCGTCGACAAGCTGAACCGCTTCGCCGCCGAGGTGAACCGGATGGCCCGCCTGGTGGGCACCGAGGGGACGCTGGGCGTGCAGGCCGACGTGAAGGACGTGTCGGGCGTCTGGAAAGAGCTGACTGACAACGTCAACCTGATGGGCCGCAACCTCACCGATCAGGTGCGCGACATCGCCGGCGTCACCACCGCCGTCGCGAACGGCGACCTGTCGAAGAAGATCACCGTCGAGGTCAAGGGCGAGTTGCTGCAGCTGAAGAACACCATCAACGCCATGGTGGACTCGCTGGGCTCGTTCGCCGCCGAGGTCACCCGTATGGCGCGCGAGGTCGGCACCGAGGGCGTGCTGGGCGGCCAGGCCGTGGTGCAGGACGTGGCCGGCATCTGGTCCGAGCTGACCCAGAACGTCAACTCGATGGCCAGCAACCTGACCAACCAGGTGCGCAACATCGCCGACGTGGCGCGCGCGGTCGCCAACGGCGACCTGTCGAAGACCATCACCGTCAGCGCCCGCGGCGAGGTGCTGGAGCTGAAGAACGTGCTGAACGCCATGGTCGATCAGCTGAACTCGTTCTCGGCCGAGGTCACCCGGGTGGCGCGCGAGGTCGGCGTCGAAGGGCGGCTGGGTGGCCAGGCCGAGGTGCCCGGTGTGCGCGGCGTCTGGAAGGAGCTGACTGACAACGTCAACCTGATGGGCAGCAACCTGACCAACCAGGTGCGCGACATCGCCATGGTGACCACCGCCGTGGCGCGCGGCGATCTGACCAGGAAGATCATGGTCGACGCCAAGGGCGAGATCCTCGAGCTGAAGAACACCATCAACACGATGGTCGATCAGCTGAGCGCCTTCGCCGACCAGGTGACCCGGCTGGCCACCGAGGTCGGCACCGAGGGCAAGCTGGGCGGCCAGGCCGACGTGCGCGGCGTGTCTGGCACGTGGCGGCATCTGACCGACGCCGTCAACTCGATGGCGAACAACCTGACCGAGCAGGTACGCAACATCTCGCAGGTTTCCGCCGCCATCGCCCAGGGCGACCTGCAGAAGAAGATCGTGGTGGCCGCCCGCGGCGAGATCCTGGAGCTGAAGAACACCATCAACCTGATGGTCGATCAGCTGAGCACGTTCGCCGACCAGGTCACGCGGGTGGCGCGCGAGGTCGGCACCGAGGGCAAGCTGGGCGGGCAGGCCTCCATCGAAGGCGTGCGCGGCACCTGGAAGGACCTGACCGACAACGTCAACTCGATGGCGTCGAACCTGACGGCGCAGGTGCGCAACATCGCCGAGGTGACCACGGCCGTGGCCCGCGGCGATCTGTCGAAGAAGATCACCGTGGACGTCCGGGGCGAGCTGCTGGAGCTGAAGAACACCGTCAACACGATGGTCGATCAGCTGAGCGCGTTCGCCGACCAGGTGACGCGGGTGGCCCGCGACGTGGGCGTGGAGGGCAAGCTGGGCGGCCAGGCCGAGGTGCGCGGCGTTTCCGGCGTCTGGAAGGAGCTGACCGACAACGTCAACCTGATGGCCAGCAACCTGACCGGTCAGGTCCGCGACATCGCCAACGTCACCACCGCGGTGGCCAACGGCGACCTGACCCGCAAGATCACCGTCGAGGTGCGCGGCGAGCTGCTGGCGCTGAAGGACACCGTCAACACCATGGTGGACCAGCTGAACGGCTTCGCCGCCGAGGTCACCCGCGTGGCGCGCGAGGTGGGCACCGAGGGCGTGCTGGGCGGCCAGGCCGAGGTGCGCGGCGTGTCCGGCGTGTGGCGCGGCCTGACCGACAACGTGAACGTGATGGCCCGCAACCTGACCGAACAGGTGCGCGGCATCGCCCGCGTCGTCACCGCGGTGGCGAACGGCGATCTGGACCAGAAGCTGACCCTGGACGCCAAGGGCGAGATCGCGACGCTGGTCGAGACCATCAACGCCATGATCGTCACGCTGAGCACGTTCGCCGATCAGGTCATCGGCGTGGCCCGCGACGTCGGCGTCGAGGGACGGCTGGGCGGCCAGGCCGACGTGCCCGGCGCCGCGGGCGTGTGGCGCGATCTGACCAACAACGTCAACGAGCTGGCCGGCAACCTGACCCGCCAGGTGCGCGCCATCGGCGACGTGGCCACCGCCGTCACCAAGGGGGACCTGACGCAGTCGATCACCGTCGACGCCCGGGGCGAGGTGGCGCTGTTGAAGGACAACATGAACCAGATGATCCGCACCCTGGCGGACACCACCCTGGTCAACCAGGAGCAGGACTGGCTGAAGACCAACCTGGCCCGCTTCACCCGCATGCTGCAGGGGCAGCGCGATCTGCTGACGGTGGCCGAGAACGTGCTCAGCGAGCTGACCGGGCTGATCAACGCCCAGCACGGGTCGTTCTTCATGGCGGAGAGCGACGATGGGCGCACCCTGCTGAAGCTGTTCGCCTCGTACGCCTACAAGGAGCGGAAGTCGGTCTCGAACATCTTCCAGATCGGCGAGGGGCTGGTGGGCCAGGCGGCGCGCGAGAAGAAGCGCATCCTGATCACCGACGTTCCTCCGGACTACGTGCGCATCAACTCGTCGCTGGGCGAGGCCAAGCCGCTGGCCATCGTGGTGGTCCCCATCACCTTCGAGGGGGACATCAAGGGGGTGCTGGAGCTGGCGTCGTTCCAGGCCTTCAGCCCCATCCAGATCGCCTTCCTGGAGCAGCTGGTGGAGAGCCTGGGCATCGTCGTCGCCACCATCGAGGCGACCATGAAGACCGACGAGCTGCTGCGCAAGTCGCAGAGCATGGCGGAGGAGCTGCAGTCGCAGCAGGAGGAGCTGCAGCAGACCAACGAGGAGCTGGAGGAGAAGGCCCGCCAGCTGACCACGCAGAAGACGGAGGTCGAGCGCAAGAACCGCGACGTCGAGGTGGCCAAGCAGGAGCTGGAAGAGAAGGCCGAGCAGCTGGCCCTCACCTCCCGCTACAAGTCGCAGTTCCTGGCCAACATGTCGCACGAGCTGCGCACGCCGCTGAACAGCCTGCTGATCCTGTCGCGCCAGCTGGAGGAGAACCGCGACAAGAACCTGACCGCCAAGCAGATCCAGTTCGCCAGCACCATCCGTCAGTCCGGGGCCGACCTGCTGGCCCTGATCAACGAGATCCTCGATCTCGCCAAGATCGAGTCGGGCACCATGGCCGTGGACGTGTCGCCGGTGGCCTTCGCCGACATCAGCGAGTTCGTCGATCGTTCGTTCCGCCACGTGGCGGAGGAGAAGAAGCTGGCGTTCGCCGTCGACGTGGATCCGTCGCTGCCGCCCAGCATCCGCACCGACGACATGCGGCTGCGCCAGGTGCTGCGCAACCTGCTGTCCAACGCCCTGAAGTTCACGGAGAAGGGCAGCGTCACCCTGACGATGAGCCGCGCCGTGACGCCCGAGTGGAGCGTCGACAACCAGATCCTGAACTCGGCCGCCACGGTGGTGGCGTTCACGGTGAAGGACACCGGCATCGGCATCCCCAAGGAGAAGCAGAAGATCGTCTTCGAGGCGTTCCAGCAGGCGGACGGCGGCACCAGCCGCAAGTACGGTGGCACCGGCCTGGGGCTGGCCATCAGCCGCGAGATCGCCAACCTGCTGGGGGGCGAGCTGCACCTGCACAGCGAGGTGGGCGTGGGCAGCGCGCTGACGTTGTTCATTCCGCTGGAGTACGTGGCGCGCCCGCGCGCCACGGTGCCGGTGCAGGCGCCCGCCGAGCGCATGAAGGCCCCCGGGCGGATGAAGGAGCTGTCCGAGATCACGCCGCCGCCGGTGGCCCCGCCCACCGCCATCCCGCCGGCGCCCCACGACGCGTCGGACGACCGGCACAACATCCAGCCGGGCGACCGGGTGCTGGTGATGATCGAGGACGACGAGACGTTCGGGCGCGCGCTGCTGGGGTTCGCCCGCGAGCGCGGCTTCCGGGGCGTGGTCACATCCACCGGCGCCCAGGGCCTGGAGATGGCGCGCATCCTGCGGCCGGACGCCATCACCCTGGACCTGCGCCTGCCGGACATGGACGGCTGGGTGGTGCTGGATCAGCTGAAGCACGATCCGCAGACGCGGCACATCCCCGTGCACGTGATCTCGGCCTCGGACGAGGAGCGGCGCAGCCTGGACTCGGGCGCCATCGCCTACCTGCGCAAGCCTGCGGAGAAGGAGGCGGTGGAGACGGCGTTGGGCCGCATCCAGAACTTCCTGGAGCGCCGGGTCGGCCGGTTGCTGGTGGTCGAGGACGACGAGGTCCAGCGCAAGAGCATCGTCGAGCTGATCGGCGATGGGGACGTGGTGACCGAGGCCGTGGACAGCGGCGAGGCGGCCCTGGCGGCGCTGGAGCGCGATCCCTACGACTGCGTGGTGCTGGATCTGCGGCTGCCCGGCATGTCGGGCCTGGAGCTGATGAAGGCGATTCGCGATCGGCCCGCCCTGCGGCGCATGCCCATCATCGTCTACACGGGCAAGGAGCTGTCGCGGGAAGAGGAGAGCGAGCTGCGCATGCTCTCGGAGAGCATCATCGTGAAGGACGTCCGCTCGCCCGAGCGGCTGCTGGACGAGACGGCGCTGTTCCTCCACCGCGTCGAGGCCAACCTGCCCGACCCCAAGCGAGAGATCTTGCGCCGCCTTACCGAGTCCGATCCGGCGCTGTCGGGCAAGAAGGTCCTGCTGGTGGACGACGACGCGCGAAACCTGTTCGCCATCACCACCATCCTGGAGCAGCACGAGATGAAGGTGGTGTACGCGGAGAACGGCCAGCAGGCCCTGGACAAGCTGGCCGCCGACGCGGACATCAACATCGTCCTGATGGACATCATGATGCCCGAGATGGACGGCTACGAGGCCACCCGGCGCATCCGGGCCCAGGCGCGCTACGCGAAGCTGCCCATCATCGCCCTGACCGCCAAGGCCATGAAGGGCGACCGCGAGAAGTGCATCGAGGCCGGCGCGTCCGACTACATCACCAAGCCCATCGACGCCAATCAGCTGGTCTCGCTGTTGCGGGTCTGGTTGTACGCCTGAGCATGGGGGAGTGCACGTGCTGCCCGAGGAAGAGCATCAGACCGAAGCGCTGGAGATCGAGCTGCTTTTGGAGGGCATCGCCCGGCGGTACGGCTACGACTTTCGGGGATACTCGCGCGCGTCGCTGACCAGACGCATCCGTCATGCGGCGCGCCGCGAGAACGCCGCCACCATCTCGGCGTTGCAGGACCGGATCCTTCACGATCCGAACGCCATGGCGCGGTTCGTGGAAGGGATCGCGGTCCACACCACCTCGATGTTCCGCGACTCCGACGTGTACAAGGCGCTGCGCGCCGACGTGATCCCGTTGCTGCGCACGTACCCGTTCATTCGCATCTGGCACGCCGGGTGCTCGTCGGGCGAGGAGGTCTACTCGCTGGCCATCCTGCTGCACGAGGATGGCCTGTACGACCGCTGCCGCCTCTACGCGACGGACTTCAGCGACTCGGTGGTGGAGCGGGCCCGCAAGGGCATCTTCAGCCTGCCCGCCATCCGGCAGCACACCATCGCCTATCAGCAGGCGGGCGGCGTGCGGGACTTCTCCACCTACTACGAGACTGACGCCAGTCACGCCGTCATTCGCCAGGCGTTGCGTCGCAACGCCATCTTCTCGCAGCACAACCTGGTGTGCGATCAGGCGTTCAACGAGTTCCACCTGATCATGTGCCGGAACGTGATGATCTACTTCGACATGGAGCTGCGGAACCGGGTCCACGAGCTGCTCTTCAACAGCCTGACGAAGTTCGGTATCCTCAGCATCGGCAAGAAGGAGACGCTGCATGCAACGCCCTTCGAGGATCGATTCGAGGAGATGGGGACGAATTTGAAGGTCTATCGCCGGGTGCGCTGATGGTCCCCCGCATCATCGCCGTGGGTGCCTCGCTGGGGGGCCTCGACGCGCTGCAGACCTTGCTGCGCGCGGTGCCGTCCTCTTTCACCTGCCCCATCGTGATCGTGCAGCACCGGCGACCGGAGGTGGACGGCCGCCTGGTGGAGCTGTTGAACGGCCGATCGTCGCTGCCGGTCGTCGAGCCGGATGACAAGGAGCGCATCCAGCCCGCGCACGTGTATCTGGCGCCACCGAACTACCACCTGGTCGTCGAGGACGGCTTCTTCTCATTGTCGCTGGACGCTCCCGTGCTGTTCGCCCGACCGTCGATCGACGTGCTGTTCGAGTCGGTGGCGGACTCCTACGGCAGCGCGGCGGTGGCCGTCATGTTGACCAGCAGCAATGACGACGGCGCCGCGGGCGCGCAGGCGGTGAAGGCGGCCGGCGGCCGGGTCATCGTGCAGGATCCCGTGACGGCCAAGGCGCCCGAAGCGCCGCGGGCCGTGCTGGCGGCGGTGGCGGTGGACCGCGTCCTGCCGCTGGAACGGATCGCCGCCCACCTGGTTGAGCTCTGCACGCCCGCGGACTGAGTCCGGCCGTCCCGTCCGTCAGTTCGTGACGATCCCGGTCGTCTCGCAGAGCCCGCCGGATGAGGGACCGGAGTTGCTGACCGCGCAGGTCCGCCCCGCGGGGGCCACGCACGCTATCGCCGGACAGACGGTCGGTGTGGCGCAGCCCTGGGCCAGCCATTGCGAGCGGATGGCCGTCAAGGCCGTGGCGTCGTTGACAGGCACCTGAGGACAGACGTTGCAGTAGGACAGACTGGGCGCCGCTGTTTCCAGGCACTGGTCGGCCGCGCCAGGGGTGCACATGCGCGCCTCTTGCAGCGCCTTCGCGTATTCATTGACCAGCTGATCGCAGGTCTTCGGACCCTGGCCACCTTCCCCGCCCGCGCCCGGCATCCCACCCGCGCCCCCCGCGCCGGGTTTACCCGCGGCGCCGCCGGTGCCCATCGGCATGCCGCCGCTGCCGGTCCCCTGATGGCCGCCGCCACCCAACCCGCCGGAACCCGGGTGCCCGCCCGGGGCGCTGCCCCCTGAGCCCGTGGCACCGCCGCTTCCGGGCGCGTTGCCGCCGCTGCCGGTGATGCCGCCGCTGGCGGCTGCGCCGCCGTTGCCACCCTTGCCCCCGCTGCCACCGGTCCCAGCCTTGCCGCCGCTGCCGGGCGTTCCGCCGGTCGCGTGCACGCCCCCGGTCCCGGGGGCGCCGCCGCTGGCGGTACCACCCCCGTTGCCGGGCGCGCCGCCGCTGGCGGTGCTTCCTCCGGTGTCGGAGGTGCCCCCACCCATTCCGCTGTCCGTTCCGCCGAACCCGCGGGAATCCACCGAACAGCCGGCGACCAGCCAGGCCGCGCAGGCCGCTGGTACCAGCAGGGCGAGACGGCGAGCGGCGCGAGGCCGGACTCGAAGACGGGGCGACACGGTCACGGCGCGGGGCAGGGAAAGCATGCGCATTCAGGCACGCAATTCTCGTTCCGTCGCTGGGCCCGCGGACATTCGTTGCTTCGATGGTGCGTCGGCCCCGGCGGCTGCGCCAGGATGCGACCATTTCAACAGCGTCGGCTCAGAAATCTGAGGGCACGCGACGGGCATCACGGCCGAGCGTGCTCGCGTTGCCGGCGGCCCGGTGTGAGGCGGCCGCCGCTCCGCCGGAGCGTCGAGCGGCGGCACCCCCGAGCCGACTACTTCTCGGTCTTCGTCTCGGTCTCGGTCTTCGTGGTCGAATCACCCGAGCCGTCGCTCTTCTTGGACTTCTTCGTCTTCTTCGTGGTCTTGGTCTCGCTGCTGGTGTCGCCCTCGGCGGCCTTGGCGGCGGTCCAGGCAACGGGCAGCATGACGGCGAGAGCGATGGTGAGGGTGCGGATGATCGACATGATTGCTCCTTGTGTGTGTGAGTTGGATACCAACGGCCCCCGAACTTGGGTCCTATCCGTCGGACCGCAAGGGGGGCGGGTGGGGACGGCCCGGCGGCTCAGGGGGGGGCGCGGCGGCTCTCGCTCAGGGCGGTGTCGACGGCGGTCAGCAGCTCGCTCAGGTTGACCGGCTTGCGCAACACTTGCTGGACCGATCGCGCGGCCTCTCCCAGTTCCTCGACAGCCTTCTTCCGGTCGCGACTGGTCAGCACGATGACTGGAATGTCGGCCAAACCCGGCGTGCGACGCATCCGTTGAACCAGCTCGCCTCCGCTCATCTCCGGCATCGTCAGATCCGTGATGACGAGATCCGGAAGGACCGAGGTCATCTTCTCCATGGCCTCGACCCCGGTGCGCGCCATGATGGCGTGATAACCCTCCGACGCCAGAACTTCAGCCAGGAGCTCGCGCAGGTCGTCCATGTCCTCGACAACGACGATTCCGGGTTTCCGGAGCGCGTGCATCATATAAACCTGCGGGTTTTTCCCGGTTTCTACAAGAGCTCACGTAAAAATTCGTCATCGTTGACGGGGTGTTACCGGCCCGTGACGGCACGTGCCTGCGGTTCCCGCCCGCACGGCGCAGCGGCGAGGCGGCCGAACGGAATGAGACACACCGCGACGACACAACTCAATCGCCGGCGCGTTCGTGATACAGCCGTATCTTCCCAGGCAATGATTTGATACAGCTGCATTAGACTGGCGCGCATGGTCGATCGGCTCGCCGACACGCGCTGGCTGTTGTTGATTCACCAGCTTCCCCGTTCGCCGGCCTACCTGCGCGTGAAGACGGCGCGCCAGCTACAAAAGGTCGGGGCGGTGGCCGTGAAGAACTCGGTCTACGTGTTGCCCAACACCGAGCCGTGTCAGGAGCGCTTCGCCTGGCTGGCCAAGGAGATCACCGCAGGTGGCGGCGAGGCCACCCTGTGCGAGTCGAGCTTCGTGGGCGCCACGTCGACGGAGGCCGTCTGCGAGCTGTTCCATGCTGCCCGCCGTCATGACTACGAACAAGTGTCCGCCGAGGCGCAGGCCGCGCTGAAGGCGCTGGGACGGGCCGCGAACCCGACCGAAGCAAAGCGAGCCGCTGGCGAAAGCGCGCTGACCCGGCTGCGTCGGCGACTGGCCGCGGTCGCCGACATCGACTTCTTCGGCGCGCCGGGGGGAGAGACGGCCGCTTCCTTGATCAGCGAGCTGGCCCGGCGTCTGGCGCCCGTTGCCGGCGACAGCGTCCGCGAAGCCCCCGCGCCAAAGGTCAGGGGTGGTGTATGGGTCACCCGGCTGGGGGTGCACGTCGATCGGATCGCCAGCGCCTGGCTGATCAGGCGATTCATCGATCCCGAGGCGAAGCTGAAGTTCGTGCCGGCCAAGGGCTATCAGCCGCGTGCCGGCGAGCTGCGCTTCGACATGTTCGAGGCGGAGTACACGCACGAGGGTGACCGCTGCACCTTCGAGGTGCTCGCGCAACGCTTCGCCGTGGCCGACGCTGCCGTCGAGGCGATCGGGCAGGTCGTCCACGACATCGACGTGGGCGACGCCCACTTCGGACGACCCGAGGCGCCCGGCGTGCAGCGGCTGATCAACGGGATCGCTCTCACGCAGCCTGCCGACGAAGACCGCATCGCCCTGGGCAGTCAACTGTTCGACGCACTCTACGAATCCTGGAGGAGGAAGAAATGATGAAACTCGCGCGCCAAGTTGGACTCGTCACGTTCTGGTTCGGGGCGGCCGTCAGCGCGCCGGCGCTGGGGGCGGCGCCCGCCTTTGATACGGCGGCGATCGAGAGCCTGACCGGAGCGAAGGGCGTGCTCGACGCAAAGGAGGCTGTCTTCAAGGTGTCGCTGCCTCGCAAGGACCTGGCGGTCACCGCCGCCGGCGTGAGGATGACGCCCGGTATGGGCCTGACCGCCTGGGCGGCCTTCACGAAGTCCGGCAGGCACACCATGGTCATGGGCGACATCGTCTTGCTCGAGGATCAGGTGAATGCGGTGATGAGCGCGGCGCTGGACAATGGCCTGGAGGTCACCGCGCTGCACAACCACTTCTTCGGTGACAGCCCGAAGGTGATGTTCATGCACGTCGGGGGAATGGGTGACGAGAAGACGCTGGCCGTTGGCATCGGTCAGGTGTTCGCCAAGCTTCGCGAGACCAGCGGCGGCAAAGGGGCGCTGGCGTCGGCGAACATCGATCCCGCAAAGACTTCACTGGACCCGGCCAAGATCGAGAAGGTGCTGCGGTACAAGGGCGAGCTGAAGGACGGCGTGTACAAGGTCGTGGTGGGTCGCTCCACCAAGATGAACGGTCACACGGTGGGGAAGGCCATGGGGGTGAATACCTGGGCCGCCTTCGCCGGTTCGGACGACCAGGCGGTGGTGGACGGTGACTTCGCGATGGTCGAATCAGAGCTGCAGCCGGTGCTGAAGGCGCTACGCAAGGGCGGCATCGACGTGGTCGCCATCCACAACCACATGGCAGGCGAGTCGCCGCGCATCCTCTTCCTGCACTACTGGGGCGTCGGACCGACCGAGTCCCTGGCCCGCACGCTCCGCTCGGCGCTCGATGTCACCCGACACGAGGAGGCGGCGCCGTGAGCGCTCCCTCGTCGACGGAGGCGCCGCTCGCCGCGCCCCCGCTGCCCCCGGAGCAGGGGACGCTGCGCGATCTGCTGCGCTACTTCCTGTCGCTGGGGACCTTCGGCTTCGGGGGCCCCATCGCGCTCGCGGGTTACATGCAGCGCGACCTGGTCGAGCGGCGCGGCTGGATCAGCAAGAAGGACTACGTCGACGGTCTGGCGCTGGCCCAGCTGGCGCCCGGGCCGCTGGCCGCTCAGCTGGCGATCTACCTGGGCTGGAGCAAGGGCGGCATCGCCGGTGCGACGGGCGTGGCGGCGGCGTTCATCCTGCCGTCGTTCCTGATGGTGCTGGCCTTGTCCGCCCTGTATGTCCGGTTCGGCGGCCTGTCCTGGATGCAGAGCGCGTTCTACGGCATCGGCGCCGCGGTGATCGCCATCATCGGCCGCAGCGCGCTGAAGCTGGTGAAGTTGTCGCTGGGCGAGGACCGGCTGCTGTGGTCGTTGTTCGCCGCCAGCGCCATCGCCACCGCCTGGACGGAGTCCGAGATCATCTGGCTGTTCCTGGGCTCCGGCCTGGTGGTGCTGCTGATGCGAACGTGGCGGCGGCCGGCGGGGCGGGCCGTGGCGATCGTCCCCCCGGTGTTGCTGCTGGCCGCTCTTGGTGCGGGCGGGGGCGCCGTCGCTTCCTGGCCGCTGCTGGGGCGCATCGCGCTGTACTTCGCCGAGGCCGGGTCGTTCGTCTTCGGAAGCGGGCTGGCCATCGTCCCCTTCCTGCACGGTGGCGTGGTGAACCAGTTCCACTGGTTGAACGAGCGCCAGTTCCTGGACGCCGTCGCCGTCGCCATGATCACTCCCGGTCCGGTCGTCATCACCGTGGCCTTCATCGGCTACCTGGTGGGTGGCCCGCCCGGGGCGTGCTTCGCCGCGCTGGGGGTTTTCTTGCCCTGCTACCTGTTCGTGATCCTGCCGGCGCCGTATTTTCGCCGCTTTGCCGACAACCAGCAGGTCCGCGCCTTCGTCGACGGTGTCACCGCCGCCGCGACGGGCGCCATCGCCGGCGCCGCCTTCGTGCTGGGCCGGCGCGCGTTGATCGACTGGAAGACAGTGATGATCGCCGCCGTCACCTGGCTGGTGTTCACCCGGTTCAGGAAGGTCCCCGAGCCGCTGGTCATCGCCGCCGCCGGCCTGGTCGGGCTGCTGGCGCACCGGAGCTGACGCCATGAAGCCGCTGTTGGTCTGGTTGCTCGCGGTTCAATCGTTCGCGGTCGCGCACGCGGCCCCGGCTGTTCCAGCCGTCGCCGAGGCCATCGCGATCCCCGGTGGTGAGGCCGGGATCGGCTACGACGATCTGCAGTACGCGCCCGCTCTGCGCCGCATCCTGGTGCCCGCGGGGCGCACCGGAGCGCTGGCGTTGATCGACCCCCAGACGGGCGGCGTGGCCACGATCGCCGGCTTCACGGGTGCCTCGGACTATCGCGGGGGTCACGGGCAAGGCACCACCTCCGCCGCGGAGCTGACCGGGTGGCCGGGCTACGTCGTGGCGACGGACCGGGGGGCGACGGCGCTCCGGTTGGTGGACGCCCGCGCCGGCAAGATCACGCAGACCATCAAGCTGGCAGGACCACCCGATTACGTCCGGGTCGTGGCCGCGGCCGGGCCGGTCTGGGTCACGGAACCGGCGCGCCAGCAGGTGGAGGTGCTGCGCGTCGAGGGCAGGGACGCTCCGCGCCTGGTCCCGGGCTCGACGATTGCGGTCCCCGATGGGCCCGAGTCACTGGTGGTGGACGGGGGGCGCGGCAGGGCCTACACCCATTCGTGGAAAGGCCGTACCTTCGCCATCGACCTCGCCAGCCGCAAGCTCGTGGCGAGCTGGTCGAACGGCTGCCGGGGCTCGCGCGGCATCGCGCTCGATGATCGACGCGGATGGCTCTTCTCGGGCTGCGCCGAGGGCAAGGCGACCGTCGTCGACCTGGCCACCGGGAAGATCACCGCGACCGCCGGCACCGGGCCCGACGTCGACAGCATCGCCTACCTGGCGGCGGGCCCCGACCAGCAAGCCGCCGGTCACCTCTATGTTCCCGCGGGCGGCAGCGCCCAGCTCTGGATCCTGCAGGTGCGCGCGGACGGTACGTTGACCACGCTGGGCAAGGTTCCCACCGCGCCCGACGCCCACACGGTCGCGGTCGTCCCGGCCACACGGGGCGCCCCTTCGCTGTTCATCGGCACACCCAGACACGGGGCGGTGCTGCGCGCGACGGACCCGTTCGCGACGCCCTGAGGGGGCTTCGCGCCGGAAGCCGGCTGACCACCCGCCCGTCCACCCACAGTGGCGTCGTCTGTCGCACAGTGGCTGAATCTGCCTACGCCCATGGGACTTCCTGTCCGACGTGCGACAGCAGCGCGGCGTTGAAGGAATTGCCGCTCTCCCCCCATACCTCGGGGAATTCAGACACAGGCCTCACCTCCCTCCCCGCCGCGACCTGGCGGCCGAGCTCGGCCTTACTGATGCTGCGCCACCGGCAGAAGGGCAAATGCACATGAAGCGCTCTATTCCCCGAAGTCTCGCAAGGTTGGCTCTGGTTGGAGCCATGGCCGCCGGCCCGGTCGGCTGTACCGGCTCGATGGGCAACCCGGGCTCGGGCGGAAACAGCTCCGGCTCGGGTTCGGGGGGCAGCAAGTCCAGCGGAGGCACGGGCGGCAACAAGGGCGGCTCGGGGGGCAGCAATGGCTCGGGCGGCAGCGATGGCTCCGGGTCGGGAGGAGATAGCGGAAGCCTGGCCTGCTCGCCGGGGATCCCCGCGACGACGCAGCTGCGCCGCATGCTGAACCGGGAGTACGACGCCACGGTGCGCGACCTGCTGGGCGTGACGTCGGTCGCCGCGGGCTCGATGAACGGTCCGCCCTCGACGATGCTGTACGCGGACTTCGACGGGCCGATGGTGCCGGACGCGTGGCGCATCTATCAGGACGTGGGGGCGGCGATCGCGAAGACGGTGATGGCGGACGCGACGATGAAGGCGAAGTTCATCAGCTGCGATCCGTCGGCGTCTGGGTGCCTGCAGACGACGATCAAGAACTTCGGGCGGCTGGCGTTTCGGCGGACGCTGACCAGCGACGAGGTGACGCGGTTCATGGCGCTGGGGTCGGGGACGCCTGCGGGGACGCCGGCCGAGGTGGCGGAGGCGACGCTGTACGCGTTCCTGGTGTCGCCGTCGTTCCTGTACATCCCGGAGCTGAACGAGACGCAGGATCCGTCGGGGAAGGGGATCCAGCTGTCGAGCACGGAGGTGGCGGCGCGGCTGTCGTACATGCTGTGGGGGTCGACGCCGGACGCGACGCTGAACACGGCGGCGGACGCGAACCAGCTGCAGACGCCGGCGCAGATCCTGACGCAGGCGCAGCGGATGATCATGGTCAAGGAGAAGACGGCGCCGCTGGTGTCGGGGTTCCATGACCACTGGGTGCAGATGGACAACTCGGGTCAGCACTGGTTCAAGGGCGGTGGTCACGACACGACGGTGTTCCCGCAGTACAAGCCGACGTCGGACGCGTCGTTCGCGTCGGAGCTGGACAACTTCTTCTCGGACGTGGCGTTCTCGAGCGGGACGTTCCAGGACCTGTTCCTCAGCAACGCGGCGTTCGTGAACCAGGACAACGCGGCGATCTACGGGCTGGACGCGTCGAAGTACCCGGGCAGCAGCTTCCAGAAGGTGACGCTGGACGCGGAGCAGCGGCCTGGGTTCATGACGCGGGCCGGGTTCCTCAGCTCGTACGCGCACTACAACGAGACGGCGCCCATCCTGCGGGGGGCGTTCATCAACATCTACATGATCGGCGTGAACCCGGGGCCGCCGGTGGCGGGGGCGGCGATGATGCAGCCGCCGCCTGGGAACTACAAGACGAACCGGGAGAAGACGGACGCGCTGGTGAACACGTCGGCGACGTGCATGGGGTGCCACACGGCGATCCTGAACCCGCCGGGGTACGTGATGGAGAACTTCAACGGGATCGGGCAGTGGCAGACGAAGGACCAGCTGGGGGGAGACATCAACGCTACGGCGACGGTGAACTTCGGGAACGGGGTGGTGCAGAACATCACGTCGGTGAAGCAGATGATGCAGCAGATCGCGCAGACGCCGGCGGCGCAGTCGAACTACGCGCAGTACTGGGTGTCGTACGCGTACGGGCGGGAGCCGAATGCGCAGGATCAGTGCGTGGTGAACGGCATCAGCAGCAGCATGAACAAGGGCAGCTATCCGATCCTGAACATTCTGACGGACCTGACGCAGACGGATTCGTTCCGGATGCGGGTGGCCGGACCGCAGTGAAATCCTTGGGAGGAGCTCAGCACATGAACACGCGAATGCACCGAAGAATGTTCCTCCGAGGGCTGGGCGGGGCGGTGGTGGCGGCGCCGTTCCTGCAGTCGGTGTGGGAGAAAGAGGCCAGGGGAGCGGGCGCAGCGTCGGCCAGCCCGAAGACGTTCATTGCCATGTTCACGCACTACGGCTGCGTGACGACGAAGTGGTTCCCGGCCAAGTCGCACGGGGCGCTGACCTCGACCGACCTGCAGCACAGCCTGGCCCCGCTGGCGCCCTACGCGAACAAGCTGCTGATCCCGCGGGGGATCCGGGCGATGAACGAGTGGACGATCAGCAACACGGGGGTGGGGAAGGGGCGCGGTCAGGGGAACGATCCGCACCTGAACGTGGTGGGATCGTACTTCACGCTGCAGCCGGTGACGCCGAACACGGACAACCCGGTGGACTTCACGCAGGCGACGAAGTTCAACGCGACGCCGGTGGGGACGTCGCTGGATCACATCATGGCGCAGCAGCTGAGCTCGGGGGGGACGCCGCTGTTCATGCGGGTGGGCAACTCGGGGGGGACGAAGGGTGAGGGGGCGCAGTCGGGGATCTCGTACCTGAAGACGTCGACGGATCCGAAGGCGTCGGCGAACGCGTACCCTGGGCTGGGGACGGTGTCGCAGGTGTTCAGCGCGCTGACGGGGCTGTTCGGGACGGGGGGGACGACGACGCCGGGGATGAACGCGGACACGTACGCGTCCTTGCGGGGGAAGAAGGTGTCGGACCTGGTGAAGGGGGACCTGGACGCGCTGAAGCGCACGAACATGAGCGGGGACGACAAGCGGAAGATCGACGCGTGGGAGGCGCTGCTGAACAGCGCGGGGTCGACGATGACGGGTGGGGGCGGGGTGTCGGCGATGTGCACGATGGACGTGGCGACGAAGATCGGCGGGACCATGGCGAACGTGACGGCGGCGGGGAAGACGACGTCGGGCAAGGACGCGCTGACGACGATGGTGACGGACAAGCTGGACGGGGCGGACATGTACTCGGTGATGGCGGTGCTGTCGGCGCTGTGCAACTACAACCCGGTGGTGTTCCTGAAGTACCCGCCGAACTACGTGTTCACGGGGCTGAACATCCCCGAGGAGGCGCACTCGCTGTCGCACCGGCTCTCCAACGCGAACATGTCGGGCAGCTGCTACCCGAACGCGCTGACGCTGCTGCAGACCATCGACACGTACTACGCGCAGAAGTTCGCGAACCTGGTGGGGATGCTGGACGGGATCGCGAACCCTGACGGGACGACGCTGCTGGATAACAGCGCGGCGGTGTGGTTCCAGGAGATGTCGGACGGGAACGCGCACAACCTGAACAACCTGCCCATCATCCAGGCGGGGAGCTGCGGGGGGTACTTCAAGACGGGCTGGACGATCAACGTGGACACGATGAACACGGGGTCGGCGACGCTGACGCAGGGGCAGAGCGAGTCGCAGTGCGCGGACGGGTCGGCGAGCGGTCAGGTGAACGGGACGAACCAGGGGACGGGGACGCCGTCGACGAACGCGAACGCCCCGATCAACAAGTACTTCTACAACATCATGAACGCGATGGGCGTGAAGGGCGACGCCACCACGGGTCAGCCCACCAAGGGCGGGACGGCCCCGGTCAGCGCCTTCGGCTACTCGGACCAGACCACCGACTTCTGCGGCGGCCTGGGCGCCGTCTCCGGCGCCAAGATCCACTCCCCCGGCGAGTTCACCGACTTCAAGGCCAACCCGTAAC
>Ga0207671_10000248_pt1 | contig 80829 bp, 54 predicted proteins | sample KBSC24metaG_FD_184352 | JGI IMG/M metagenome (GOLD analysis project Ga0207671, IMG submission 184352) | Corn rhizosphere microbial communities from Kellogg Biological Station, Michigan, USA - KBS C2-4 metaG (SPAdes) (version 2) | ecosystem: Host-associated > Plants > Roots > Rhizosphere > Soil...
GATAAATGGCTGTGCCTACTGCGTGAACATGCACACCGCCGATGCCCGCAAATATGGCGAAACAGAACAACGCCTGGCGCTGATATGCGTATGGCGTGAAGCGCATGGCATCTTTACCGAAGAAGAACAACTGCTGCTGGCTATGACGGAAGAGATAACCCTCATCCACAATCACGGCCTTAGCGATGATCTCTATGAAAAGTCAATACAGACCTTTGGCGAGGTGAAGACGGCGCAGATAGTAATGGCAGTCATCACTATCAATGCCTGGAACAGGATGGCGGTATCACTGCATACTAAATTTGATAAAGCCTAGGCAGCATATACTAGCCGGTCCTCGAGGCCGGCTTTTTTATTCCAGTGCGCTGCGGTCCCACTCGGCAAGCGATGTGCAGCTTATGTAAGTACTGTTCAGGAAGGACAGTAGCGTGGCTTCGGGGTCTGCTGATTGCTGTACTGCATCATATGGCAAAATGAATTCGCGCATGTCTTTGTGGTAGTAGGCTTCCTTAGGCTGTATCACCGCATCTTTATATCCTTCGGGTTCCGGATATATGTAAGCGTAGAAGGATGGCGATGGCAGCATGTCATTGCCTGTCCAGAAGCCGGAACTGGCCACCTCGTGAGAGTATGCTTCCTGCGCTACACTATCGGGCATGTGCGGTATGCCGCCGGGGTGCTTCGGCGCTCTGCGGCCACAGAAGCGCGAGTAAGCCAAATCGAAACTACCCCAGAAGAAATGTATGGGGCTCGACTTGCCTTTGAAGCCCGTGCGAAATTTCATAAACACATCTTGTATACACAGCAATGCCTGGTGAAAGGCTACTACCTGCTCCACATCATAGGTAGCATGTTGTGTATCCTGCTGAAAAGGCATGGGGTCCGGAAGCTCTACGGGTATTGGCTTTATCTGTACGTGTATGTTCAGCTCATCCAGTTGGGCAAATAGCAGCCTGTAAAAGTCTGCCACGCTTATATGCTGCAGGCTGAAGCTGCGCTGCTCGCCTGTGCTGATGCTTATCTGCAGCTGGTGTTTTATGAAGTTGAAATCTATTTGGAAGTGCCTGCCTTCGTAGGGTATTGTCTGGGTAGTAAGGCCTATGGGTACTATATGCAGCGTTATATGCCAGGAGTGATTTTGCCAGGGCACCAGTGCCAGTTTTATCTTGCCCACTATCTGTGTGCACATGTGCAGGGTAGCGTAGGTATCCTTCCCCTTTTCATACGAAAGTGTTGGCCAGCTGTTTTTCATTGCTCATGGTTTTATAGGTAAGTTAATCAATTTACAGGGCAGCGCTTCTTTATCTTTTCGTTACTCGCTGTCTTCATTCTTCACGCCTTTTAGCAGCGCGTATATGGCCATTGAGTGGCCGTGCCCCAGCTCATAATCCTCCTTCAGCCATTTTATTACGTCGCCTGCTTTTACGGTTGGCTGCAGCTCGCCTTTTTTCGTGAAGCCCTTCTGCTCTGCCATGCGGCGGAAGTCTTCCGGCCCTTTGCCGGTCTTAGCTTTGATGGTCTTTAAGTATCCCTGGAAAGACATATGCGTTTGTGTTTTTTGCTTTACTAATTTAGTACATCTTACCTATCCTTTAATCTGTACACCAGTTTCAGGCCTGACCAATTTTCATCCACCGCGCACACTTTTACGTCCACCAGCCCTATGGCCAGTGCTGTGTTACGTACCATGTCCTCTGTCACTTCGGTTGCCTTGCCGCTGCTTTTCTTATACCATGACACCCATATGATGCCGTTCTTGCTTATCTGCTCTTTTAGCTGTGGCAGCTTTGTTTCCAGTTCTTTTGCACTGTTGGTGAAGAAGTGGACGAGTTTGAGGTTGCTTGTTGCTTTGTTCTTAAACACCAGCTTGTCTGCCATCTCGCCGATGAGGGATAGATAATTGTCCGGTGCGTTGATGAGCTTTATGCTGAAGCCTTCTTTGAGGCCTAGTTTTTTATGGAGCGGTGTAGTAGAATAGCCTGCGGTGGGCATTGTGGATTTGTTTTTGCTTTAAGCGTGATCATGAGCGTAGGACATAGCCCTTGCCTCTTTTAAAAGGAGCTTGTGATATGAAATGTCCCATTGAGTAGATTTTTTTGTTTTGGGAGGTTTTGGGTGGCGACTTTTTGTGAAAGCTTTGTCTGTATTGTATTATGTAATTTTTGTAGAATGTTACAAAAGGTTACAAAATGTCCCAAAATGTCACATATTTCTCCCATGGGAGATTTTGAGGTGCCGGTGATGGAGTTGTAGTGTGTCAAAGAGCTGGGCTGTTTTTAATGCAGCTTTTGCAATGTAGGATTATTAACAAGGGGTTTCCAAATTTAGATATCCACATTGTTTAATTAAAATTGAAGAAATGCTTTTGGTTAGTGTTGTGTTTCCATGTTGCGCATTCTACGTGCGTTTACTTTCCTTTTTGTGTTGTGTATTTGCTCGTGTTATGTACGTTGTCACTTTTTTTGGCGGCAAAAAAAGTAACCAAAAAAAGCCGCCGGGAAAAAAAGCTTCAGTTTTTCCCGGTTGGTGCTACTATGAGCGACAGTGCTACTGCGCTGCCGGACTAATTGGCTCCGATAATTTTTGTTTTAGCGGTAGAAATATGACATAAATTTTCATACTTGTTTTGTAACTTAGGGTAAACTTATACCCCTCATGAAAAAATTATTTACCTCTGTTCTTCTTTTTTTTGTGTGCTTTAGAGTAAGGGCACAAGATGAAAATGTTGCTATTTTCGATTTTGATAATTCTGATACTTTTTATCATTATTGGGTTACGTATACGCCTTTAATTATGGGTGACCAACTTGTTATTAATACAGTTAATTACAGGCACAACCAATGGCAAATAGGCAAGCCTTCTAAAAAGATATTTACTACTGCTTATACATATCCCAATGCTATAGTAACTGATATGTTACTCCCATGCCTACCAAACGACACTTCTGTATTCATTCTCAAACTACCATATGCTACACTACCATACGCGTGGCCCCTGGAGTGGATATCATTTAAATATATGCTCGATATAGACTCCGGCGATGTTGCCATGATAGAAGGCTCTGTAGACAGCGGTGTAAGCTGGATAAACATTTTAAAAGATTCGACCCATACCTGGGTATTAACTGATACACCAAATTTATCAGCTTCAACTCCTCAATGGGACAGCGCGCTTTTTTCTCCGGCTGTATTTATGCCATACGATACGGTCTATTTAAGATTTACGCTTATTACAGGCAACGACACTACTCCACGCGACGGATGGATGATTGACCATATTATAGCGAAGCATACTGTGGAGGCGGTAACTAGTATAAAAGAGAGAACAGTTTTTCAACTTTACCCTGACCCTGCTGTAATTGAGGCAAAACTAAAATTTACAAAACCTTTGAAAACGGATTGCCAAATAATCGCCTCGGATGCTATCGGCAGGCAGGTATATCAACATCAGTTAAATAAAGGCAGCACGGATTATACCTTATCTGTACAAGATTGGGTGAAGGGGATTTATTTTATTGAGTTGGATGACGAGAAAGGGAGTAGAATGGTGCGGAAGCTGATGGTGGAGTGATAACCTGCTTAAATGTAATGAAGAAGAAAATTTTGCTAGTTGGTGTTCTCTTTATGGCTGCATGTGATACAACTAATCATAAACCGCCGCCTGTAATTGATGTGGAGGATTCGCATGTTATTCTGTTTCGTGAAAATTGTATTTCCTGCCACAGAGTGATGAATGAAAACGGCTCGGCAGGTGGTATTACAATGGTGAAAATAAATAAGCAAAGCAGCTACTTATTAAAAACATACTATGCAAAGGCTTTGACAGTTCCCGAGCATCGATTTATTGATAAACGAGTGTTTGATACCTTGTTGAAAAAATGATAAGTAGTAGAAATACGCCGTCAATAACTGTTTCCTCCAATAGATTTTTGGCAAAAAACCAAAGGCACTCATGAAACTGCAGCAGATAAAAAAGAATAATTTATACTTTTATAAAAAAGCCCGCATGAAACCTGTCTTTCCACGAAACCTAAGCAGCGTCTTTATTGCGCTTATACTTTCTGTTTTTTCATTGCCTGCCCAGGGACAGCAAAAGAACAATTTTGCAAATAACCGCATCATTGTAAAATTTAAACCTTCCAGCACCCCTGTGTGCCATACATTTGAAAATGTAGTTCATTTCTCCATCAGCGCTGTAGATGACTTAAATCTGAAATACAACTGTGTTTCAGCCCGCAGAATTAACAATGGTAGAAAACAAAAAATACAAACCTACACCTATGTGCTACAATTTGGTAAAAATATAGATATCTCTGAAGCGGTAAAAGAGTATATGGCTACAGGGTACTTACAGTATGCAGAACCCGATTACAAAGGAACATCCGGCGGCAAAACAAGTACTGTACCCAATGACAGATACTACTATAGGCAGTGGTCTCTGCAAAATGATGGAACTTTTGCAGACGACACCGCAAAAAGCGGTGCAGATATAAAGATGGAGGAGGCCTGGGACATAGAGAAGGGCGACAGTTCTGTAATAGTGGCAATTATAGATGAAGGGGCAAGACTAAGTCATCCTGAATTTGCAGGTCGTATCTGGAAAAATTATGGAGAAATACCTGGTAATGGTATAGATGATGATGGCAATGGCTATATAGATGATTACACCGGCTGGAATTTTGCCTACAATAATAACAACCCCACAGATGACGAAGGCCATGGAACAAATGTAGCAGGAATAATAGGCGCAAATGCCAATAATACTATAGGCTATGCAGGCATTGACTGGCATTGCAAACTGATGATAATAAAAGCGCTTGACACTAATAATTTTGGTTACTATTCTGCATGGGCAGAAGGCATTACCTATGCTACAGATAATGGTGCTAAAGTGATCAATATGTCTTTAGGAGGCCTGACCTCATCAGTCACATTGCAGGATGCCATCGATTATGCTTATGCAAACAATGTTACTGCCGTAGTTGCCATGGGCAATGAAAACCATAACTCACCTGACTACCCTGCCGCCTGCAATCATGTTATCGCGGTAGGCGCCACAAATGCTCGCGACCAAAGAGCCGATCCTTTCTTCTGGGGTGGCGGAAGCAATTATGGCACTTATATATCTGTGGTAGCGCCGGGCAATTATATATATGGGCCATACTTTCTGTCTGATACTGTTTTTTATACCTATTGGGGCGGCACATCACAGGCTACGCCGCACGTATCTGCATTAGCAGCATTACTGCTTGCACAAGACTCTAGTCGTACACCAGATGAAATTAAACATATCATAGAAATTACTGCTGACGATACAGTTGGCAAACCCACAGAAGATACACCAGGCTGGGACCAGTATTATGGTCACGGCAGGATTAATGCATACAGGGCACTTTCTTATGAAAAAAGAACATCCGTGCCCGCTGTTGGCAAGCCAGCCACGGTAAGCCTGTACCCCAATCCTACAAGGGGCGAGATAACTGTACAGGCTAAAGGGCAGCTGACACCAATTAATTATTGGATCATTGACCTGAAAGGCTGTATCCTTTCGAAAGGCGAAATTTCAGCGCAAAACAGCCATATCAATATTTCATCTCTGGTCAAAGGCGCATACCTGGTACATTTGAAAGGAAGCGACATTGATATTATTCAAAAGGAAATCCTGCAATAGCAATGTAACATTCGCCATTTAATTAATGACTAAATAAAATCAACTCTTTCAACGTTTTTAACCAGAGAATGTCTCATTTCACCGCATTAGTTAAACAAACTCACTTCCGGCATTTAGAAAATCTATTGGGTGAGCGGCTCATTTTACGTAAATTTGTGATGTATTTCATTCTATCCCCGGACTACCGAAAAATGTGTGGTTAAGGAGTGGCGGTTGATGAGCATTAAAAGAATTCACTTAGATACAGTTTTTGTTTATTTACAAGGCGCTGCTTTTGTGCATACAAGAGCGGCTTTTTGCATATGTTAATAAGTTGTGGATTCTAACATGTTCTAAATGGCGGGCGGGTAGCATGGCATGCATTTTTGAGTAACTTTGATAAAACAGGTACGCTTATGTTTGATGATGATTTTTTAGATGACGAAGAGCGTTCGATGGAGGAGCTTCTTGCGCGATATGAAGAAGTAAAACTGGGAGAGGCGGTGAACATAATGGAAGAGGAAGATTTTGAACGCGTTATAGAATATTATTTCCAGAATAGCAATGAAGAACAGGCATTACTGGCCTGCGATATAGCCCGAACGTATTACCCCTTTAGCGGCAATGTGCTGCTGCTGAAAGCGGAAATACTGACGCAGGCACAGAAATATGGCCAGGCGTTGAAGGCACTGGACGAAATGGAGCAGTACGACAATAACAACCTGGACGCTACCCTGCTGCGCAGCGATATACTGCTGGGCCAGTTTAAGTATGACCAGGCGGCTATGCTGCTGGAGCTAAAGAGCAAGGAATTTGAGGGCAAGGAAAAGATAGAAGTGCTGCTGGAGCTGAGCGATGTGTATGACGAGTGCGAGGAATTTGACGCGGTATTTGATACGCTGAAGCGAGTGGTGAAGATAGACCGCCGCAATGAAGAAGCGCTGCAGAAGATATGCTTCTGGGCAGAGTTTACAGAACGGCTAGAGGAAAGCGTGGCGATGCATACGGAAATAACAGAGCAGGACCCATATAATGCGCTGGCCTGGTTTAATCTGGGCGCTGCTTATCAGGGCCTGAAGCTGTATGAAATGGCTATAGATGCCTACGAGTTTTGCGTGGTGATAGATGAGAAATTTGAATTTGCCTATCGTAATATGGCGGATGCTTATATGCGCCTGAAATGGTATGAAAAGGCACTGGAAGCACTGGAAAAGCACCTGGAGATAGCCAAGCCTGAAGATGTGATCTTCGAAGCGATGGGCTACTGCTGGGAAAAACAGAAGGACTACAAAAGGGCCCGTAACTACTACAGGCAGGCATCGCAGCTGAGCCCGCAGGATGACGGCATTTTTTATAAGATAGGCGAAACCTACAGCAAAGAACGGCAGTGGGAAAAGGCCGTGAAGGCCTACAGCGTTGCACTGCACCTGGACAAGGACAATGCGAGCTACTGCATGGCCATAGGCAACTGCCTGATGGAAATGGACGTGAAGAGCGAGGCGCTGGTGTGCTACCTGAACGCGGTGCGCCTGAAGCCGGGCAACAAAACCACCTGGGTGGCGCTGATACGCGGGCTGATAATGGCCAAATACTACGACGAAGCGCTGACACAACTGGAAATAGCGCGGGAACACTGCGGAGATAAGGCAGATTTTCGTTACTTTCAGAGTGCGGTACTGCTGGAACAGGGTAAAGCCAAGGAGGCGATGCTGCAACTGGAAAGAGCATTGAAGATGTCGCCGGCAAGGGTGAAAGTGTTTACAGAGCTGAACCCGGAATACCTGCTGCGCAGCTCAATAACAGACCTGATAGGCCGATACAAGAAACCAACGAAACAACATAGAGGCAAGAAGAAAGAGTAGTGTAGTAAGGGTATAAGACCGAAAAGAGAGTTAGGGATAGTGCCCGGCCAATGTGCCGGGCATTTTTATGTGCCAGCCTATTGCAGGCGTACTCTTTTGAGCTCGATAACATTCATAGGGTTGGCGCTGAAGCCGGTGACATTGGGACGAGTGAAGTGCAGCAGCAGCTCGTAATACAGCGGCACTACGGGTGCCTGGCTGATGGCGAGACTATCCATAGCGCGGTAGATGCGCCAGCGGAGGGTATCGGGTGCGGTGAGGCTTTGATCGTATAGCTGGTTGAAGGTGGCGTTGTTGAAACGGGTATAGTTGGGCGGTGCAGGGAAGTGACTATTGAAGAAGGCGAGATAGGTCTCGGCATCGGGATAGTCGGCTATCCACTGGGCACGGAACATGACGCATTGTGATTTGCTCATCTGCTGCTTGAGGATGGCGGGCTGGATGATCTCTACATTCAGCTTGATGCCTACGTCCTGCAGCTCGGTGGCTACGAAGTTTACGATATCAGCATAGTTATCGGGGGTTTGTATGGTGATGGGCGGGAGACCGCGGCCATTGGGGTAGCCAGCCTGCGCGAGCAAGGCAAGGGCCTTCTGCGGGTCGTAGTGATAACCGTAGTTATAAACCGTTTCGAAGCCGGCCATGCCTGGTGGTATGAAGCCACCCGTGGCAGGTATGCCTCCGCCATTTTTGAAATAGGTAACGATCTTGCGGCGATCGATGGCGTAGTTGATGGCCTGGCGGATGAGGACATTGCGGGTGGGGCTGTTTGCCATGATAGGGTTGGTGGTGTCTGTAAGGAAGCCGAGGTATTCGGTATTGAGATAGACGCGTTTGGTGAGCCTTATTTTAGATGCGTATTCCTTTTTGAGGTTACCGTCTTTTTGTAAAATCAAATCTTTGAAAGAGCCATCTACATTGTTCACAAAGTCGAGCTTGCCCTGGAGGAAAAGGAGGAACTCGACGGCTTTGGTTTCGTAGAAGCTGATCTGGACCGCATCGAGATATGGTAGGGGATTGCCGTAGGCGTCGTACTCCCAGTAGTGCGGGTTGCGGTGCAGCACAAGGGCGTTGCCTTCGTCCCAATATTTAAGTTGAAAAGGACCGGTACCACAGGGATGGCTGCGATAATCCTTGCCCCAATGGTCTGCTACCTCGTGCGGGATGATGCTGCAGTATGGCATGCTGAGTATCTGCGGCAGTGGCTGGAAGGGCGTGCGGAGATGGATCTGGAATGTGGTATCGTTGATAGCGACAAAAGGGTCTTTCTCTGCTACGCGCTCGTTGAATATCCATGCGCCGGTGGAGGCAGTCTTTGGATTGATGATGCGATTGAAGCTGTAGACCACATCAGCGGCTGTCATGCGGCGACCTTTGCCGGAGGGGAATAGCGGGTTATCCTGAAAATAGATGTCATTGTGGAGATAGAAGGTGTAGGTGAGGCCATCGGGGGTAACTGACCAGTGGGTGGCGAGGGAGGGCTGCAGGTGGAGCATGCTATCGGTCTCTACGAGGGTATTGTACACCATGTGGTCGACCCACTTACTGTAGAGCTCTGTGGCAAAGGCAGGGTCCATAGACTCGAGCCCTACTGAGAGATTGAGGCGGAAGACCTGGTGATGGTCGTTGCGCGGGGCGGAGCGGCAACTATAGAGGCCTGTAATGGCAAGCATTACAAGTAGATAAAATGACCTTTTTACACAGAGAATACGGCTCATTGATACCGCAAATTAAGCTTTGACAATTATTTAAGATAATAAAAACGGGCAGTAATGTGGCTTTGCTAAATTTGCGGCAAACTATAGGATATGGCGACTAAGCTTTCAGTGAATATAAATAAGATAGCGACCCTGCGTAACAGCCGTGGCGGTAACAACCCAAGCGTACTGAAGGCTGCTATTGATTGTCAGCTGTTTGGAGCCGATGGCATAACCGTGCACCCAAGGCCAGATGAGCGCCATATACGCTATAATGATGTGCGGGAGATAAAGGATATTATCACTACGGAGTTTAATATAGAGGGCAACCCGATGGAGGATAAGTTTGTGCAGCTGGTGCTGGAAACAAAACCTACCCAGGTGACCCTGGTGCCGGATACCCCGGGGCAACTGACCTCAAACCACGGTTGGGATACTATAGGAAAAGCCGAATACCTGAAGCAGATAATAGGCGTATTTAAGAATGCAGGCATACGGGTATCTTTATTCGTAGACCCGGTGGAGGAGATAGTGGCTGCTGCTGCTAAAACCGGCACGGACAGAGTGGAACTATATACAGAAGCCTATGCACGGGATTTTCATGCGAACCGTGAAGCAGCTATAGCGGACTATGTGAAGGCAGCTCATGTTGCTACCACGCATGGGTTGGGTTTGAATGCAGGACATGATTTGGATGTGGATAACCTAAGGTATTTTGTGAACAGTATACCTGAGATTTTGGAGGTTTCTATAGGTCATGCGTTGATAAGCGATGCGCTTTACTACGGTTTAGAGAATACAATTCAATTATATAAGCGACAATTAGCCTAACCTCATTCATTGTTATAAATTATTCTTATATATGAGGATAACTTTTGGATATTTTGGCTTGCTTTTAACATTTCTTTAACAAAGAATGACAATTTATTAATAATATCTACATTTTGGCTGACTACTTTTGTCTTCGCAATATATTATAAACAATCACCTACTTTCCGAACTATAAACCCTCTTATTAAGTATAAAAAACAATACTTAAGCTTTACATATTGCCATAAAAAAACAATAGAGAAATAATTTATTTACATGAGGGGATATCTTTACGCATTACTATGTGTAGGAATGGTGGCTTTGTCGCCTATACTATCGAAAGCACAGCCGACGGCAAATTTTACAGCGAGCTCCACATCGGGCTGCTCGCCAATAGTAGTTAATTTTACAGATCTAAGTACCGGCAGCCCTACCGGCTGGAGCTGGGACCTGGGAAATGGTACAACATCTACCTTACAGAATCCCTCTACTACTTATGTTACTGCAGGTACCTATACAGTGAAGCTAACTGCCACTAACTCCGGCGGTTCGAATACCAAAACCGTAACCGGATATATAACAGTACTTGCCTCCCCTACTGTTTCCTTTACGGCCAATGATACTATTGCTTCCTGTCCGCCGCAGACCATTACATTTACTAATACGACAGCACCAGGCGCCAGCGGGACAACGAGCTATACCTGGGACTTTGGTGACGGTACAGGCTCTACCAGTGTGAATCCAAGCCATACCTATACTACCAGCGGCAACTATAATGTATCCCTGGTGGTGACTAACAGCAACGGTTGTACGAAGTCACTGGTGAAATCATCTTATATACAGATGACCTCGAAACCTACTGCAGGTTTTTCGGCAAGCAGTACCAGCAGTTGCTCTGCGCCAGCGACAATTTCTTTTACCAATTCCTCAACCGGAGCCGTTTCTTATTCATGGAATTTTGGTGACGGCGGTACCTCTACTACGGCAAATCCTTCTCATACATATAGCAGTTCGGGTACTTATACAGTACAACTGATCGCCACCAACAGTGCCGGGTGCTCCGACACAGTGACGAAGACAAGTTACATTAACATCAACAACCTACATTCAAACTTTACAACAAGCAGCAGTAAGTGTTCCGGTCAGAATATAACATTTACAAACAGCGCCACTGGCAGTCCTACTTCTTATTACTGGATATTCGGAGATGGCAATTCATCGACAGGTGCAAACCCGACACATGCATACGCCGCCTCAGGTACTTATACCGTACAACTTGTAGTTAGTAACGGCAGCTGTCACGACACTGCTACGAGCACTATAACCGTAAATCCAACACCAACAGCTAATTTTAGCGGAGATACAGTTGCGTCATGTCGTATTCCTGTAACAACGAACTTCACAAATCTGTCTACAGGCGGCACCTCTTATTCCTGGACGTTTGGTGATGGTGGCAGCTCAACTACGACAAATCCATCTCATACTTATACAGCTTATGGTTATTATTCCGTAAAGCTGCATGTTACCAATAGCTACGGATGCCAGGACTCAATGATAAAAGGGAACTATGTGGCTGTGCAACCTTTAAATTCTGCCATAGAACCTGTGCAGCCCGATAACTGTGTAGGCACACCCGTTTCCTTTACAAACACTACACCAGGCACTTTAACAAGTTACTCATGGAATTTTGGTGATGGCACTACGGCGACTACGGGAGGGCTTACACCTACCCATAGTTATTCTGCTGCCGGTACTTATACCATAACCTTCAGCTATACAACATCAACCGGCTGCAGCGGTACAGCAACAACACATGTAACGATAAGCACAAAGCCAAGCGCATCCTTTACATCGAGCGCCACGCCTATTTGCCCCGGCAATGCCGTGACCTTTACAAACGGATCTACAGGGGCCGGAAGCTATACCTGGCTATTTGGAGACGGCACAACAAGTACGAGCACAAATCCAACGCATATTTATTCTGCTTCGGACACCTTCTCGGTGACACTGATTGCTATTAATAACGGATGCCCCGATACACTAACCAAGCCAAAACTGGTGATAGTGTACCCAACTACAGCAAACTTTACCTATAGCTATACCTGCAGTAACAGACTGCAAGTAAGCTTTACCAATACTACAGGCCCGGGCACAACCTGGAGCTGGAGCTTTGGCGATGGCAGCACATCTACAGCATTGAACCCGGTACATACTTATGCCGGCTATGGCACAGATACAGTTTCTCTTACTGTAACCGATACAACAACACATTGTACAAACACTAAAAAAGTACTCATAACATTAGCGACTACCAATGCGCATTTTACAGCAAAGGATACCATTTGTAAAGGCAGCACTCTTTCTTTATATGAGGCGGTAAATACCAATTCGGTAAACAAATGGGTATTTGGAGACGGGCATAGCAAAATAACCGGATTAGATACCGCGCAATATGTGTACCCAACCAGCGATACAGCAGGGCTATATACAATAAAACTAATAGCGACCGATGCAAACGGTTGCACCGACTCTACTACCCAGGTAGAACATGTTGGGGGACCTTTCAGCAACTTTACCACGTCGTCTTTGAGCCCTTGCCCGCCACTTACTGTTTATTTTTATGACACTGCAGGACGCGGGACAGACTATATAGCAAAGCGCAAATGGACCTGGGGCGATGGTGGTATGGATACTACTAACAATACTACGCCTACCCACATATTCACAGGAAGCAATCCTGACACGGTAACGGAAATAGTAACCGATGTATATGGCTGTACAAGTTCCGCATCCCGCGTTATTATACCACTTAATAAACCACATGCGATATTCAGTACATTAGACACAGCGATCTGTCCCGGCCATACAGTTACTTTTTCAAATGGCAGCTCGGGGAGCGGGACTGTTACCTATACATGGGATTTTGGAGACGGGAGCACGACAAACAGTGTGAACCCCGTGCACACTTATACAGCGGGGGGAAACTACACCGTAAAACTGATAGCAAGCAACAGCTCAGGTTGCAGCGATACTATGGTGCGCAGCACCTATATAAATGTAAACAGACTGAACCTGGGCTTTAACATGAGCGATTCATTTACCTCATGTCCGCCGCTGAATGTAAACTTCAGCAATACATCAACAGGCATAAGCAACTACTCATGGTCATTTGGGAACGGAGGCAGATCTATACTCACCAACCCAAGCAATCTATACACTTACCCTGGGGTATACACCGTGAAGCTAATAGGCACAGCCAGCAACGGCTGTATGGATTCTACAACAAAGACAGTAACCGTAAATGGACCTAAAGGGACATTCAGCTATACACCTACTACAGGTTGCGGATCAACCACAATAAGCTTCACTGCAACCGATACGAATGCAGCTACCATAACCTGGGACATGAATAATGGTTATACCAGCACATCGTCCATATCAGGCAGTCCTGCCACCAATACGTTCTCGTATACTTATACTACGGCAGGCACTTATGTACCCGTAATAACACTGACCGATGGTGCATCATGCCGCGTGTCACTATTTGGAGCCGACACCATAAAGATCGACCACCTTGTGGGAGATTTCAGTTTTACACCGGATAGCTTTTGTACGGCTGGAACTGTGAGCTTTACAGACACCATTATATCTGCTGTATCACCTGTTATTTCACGCAGCTGGAGCTTTGGTGACGGTGGAACCAGCACAGTGCATAATCCGACACATATTTATACTACATCAGGCAACTACACTGTGCGCCTGATAATGGTGAACGGTATAGGCTGCCATGATACCATTACAAAAACAGTAGTGATATTTCCACCACCTACTATAAGTGCAGGCCCGGACAAATCACTTTGCAACGGAAGCGGTGCTGTAACATTGAACGCTACCGGAGGCAGTACTTATTCATGGAGCCCATCTACAGGCTTGTCGTGCACTAACTGCTCTAACCCAATAGCAAGTCCAACAAGCACAACGACCTATATAGTAAGCGGCACAGATGCGCATGGATGCAGCAATACAGATACCGTGGTGGTGCATATACGCCCACTACCAACAATAAATGCGGGAACGGATAAAACAATATGCGCGGGCAGCTCAGCTACATTGACAGCGACAGGCGGCAGCAGCTATTCATGGAGCCCCGCAACAGGACTTTCGTGCACTGCCTGTGGCAGCCCAATTGCCAACCCAACAACAACTACAACTTATGTAGTAAGCGGCACAGACAGTAACGGCTGTACAAATACAGATACAGTAGTAGTAAATGTTAATCCACTACCTACTGTAAATGCAGGTGCAGACAGAACGATCTGTAACAGGAGCAGTGTGACACTTTCAGCATCAGGCGCGACAAGCTATACATGGAGCCCGTCAACAGGACTTTCATGCACAAGCTGCGCAAGCCCGACGGCCAGCCCATCCACTACTACTACCTATGTGGTGACAGGTACAGATGCGCATGGCTGCAGCAATACAGATACAGTAGTTGTAAAAGTAAATCCGCTGCCAACTGTGAGTGCGGGACCAGACCGCGCAGTGTGCAGTGGAACACCGGCAAGCGTTAGCGCTACGGGTGCATCAAGCTACACATGGAGCCCATCAACGGGACTTTCATGTACCAGCTGTGCGAGCCCAACGGCTACACCTACCAGCACAACAACCTATGTGGTGACAGGTACGGACAGCAATGGATGCAGCAATACAGATACTGTAGTAGTAAACATAGGCTCATTGCCAAGCGTAAGCGCCGGGCCAGATAAATCTGTCTGTAAAGGCAGTACCACCACACTTACCGGAAGTGGTGCCACTACCTATACATGGAGCCCATCGACCGGACTTTCATGTACCAGTTGTGCCAACCCAACGGCAACCGTAAATGCCACTACCACTTATGTGGTAACCGGCACAAATGCGCTGGGCTGCGTGGGCACTGATACAGTAGTAGTAATCATGAAGCCACTGCCAACGGTAAGCGCTGGGGCTGATAAAATAATTTGTAAAGGCAGCTCTGTAAGCATTACAGCTACAGGGGCATCCAGCTATAGCTGGAGCCCTGCAACAGGGCTTTCGTGCAGCAGCTGCGCAAGCCCTGTTGTATCAGTAACATCAACTACATCTTATGTGGTGACAGGAACAGACAGCAACGGCTGCGTAAACAACGACACTATAGTAGTGAAAGTAAATCCACTGCCGACTGTGAGCGCAGGCCCTGATAAATCAATATGTGCGGGAAGCTCTGTGAGCCTTAGCGCCACAGGCGCACGCTCTTATAACTGGAGCCCGGCAACAGGGCTTTCATGTACTACCTGTGCCAGCCCAACTGCATCGCCAGTGAGTACAACTACCTACACAGTAACAGGCACTGACACTAATAGCTGTGTTAATTCTGACACCATCACAGTAACTGTAAATCCGATACCTGTTGTAAATGCAGGTGCAGACCAATCAATATGCACAGGCAGTACAACAACGCTGACGGCAAGTGGCGCATCTACTTACTCATGGAGCCCCGCAACAGGCCTCTCGTGTGCAAGTTGTGCAAGCACTAATGCAACTGTAACAGCGACGACTACCTATGTAGTAACCGGAACAAGTGCCGCAGGTTGTAGCGCAAAAGACACAGTAGTGATAACCGCGAAACCGCTGCCAACAGTAAATGCCGGACCTGATGAAGGTATATGCAAAGGAGGATCTGTAGAACTGCGAGCAAGAGGTGCAGTAAGCTATGTATGGACGCCAACGACCGGGCTGTCATGCAGCACATGTGACTCTACGCTTGTTACACCTGCAGGTACTACCACCTACCTGGTAGTAGGTACGGGTACCAACGGCTGTAAAGACAGCGACAATGTAGTGGTAACAGTATATCAACCACCGGTAATAGCAGTAACACACGATACGATATTGTGTAATGGGGCCAGTGTACAGCTGAACGCATCCGGTGCATCGACCTATAGCTGGACACCAGCAGGTACCCTTTCCTGCAATACGTGCCCCGGACCAATAGCGAGCCCAACCGCCACAACCACCTATACGGTGACAGGCGTGGATGTACATGGATGTGCTGACTCAAATAAAGTAACCATAACTGTAATAGACAGGGCCGCTATAAATATAGGACCGAATGATACGCTATGTAAAGGACAGTCGGCAAACCTATATGCTGCAGGCGGATCGGACTATTTGTGGATACCTTCAAACGGGCTGAACAATAATGCGGTAAGTGACCCGATAGCAACACCTGATACTACTACCACTTACACTGTAATTATAAAACAGAAATCCTGCTTTACCGATACTGAAAATGTAACCGTGGTAGTGTACCCGATACCAACTGTATCGCTGGGTGCAGACCAAACTATACTTGCCGGGGGCAGCACACAACTATACGCAAACGGCAATAACATACTGACTTACGAATGGACACCAACAGACGGGTTAAGCTGTACAGATTGCCAGAGCCCTACAGCTATGCCAAAGAAAACAATTACCTATACGGTATTTGTGACAGGCGCGGGCGGTTGTAAGGCGCAGGATGATATAACAATAAACGTACGTTGTGAAACCAGCCAGATATTTGTACCGAACACCTTTACACCAAATGGTGATGGAGTGAACGACCGGTTTTATCCGAGCGGGAAAGGTATATCGACAATAAAGCGCTTTAGCGTATATAACCGCTGGGGCGAGCTGGTGTACCAGATGAATGACATGCCACTAAACGACCCAACAATAGGCTGGGACGGCACGTATAAAGGCATGGAAGCTAAACCAGACGTATTTGTTTACATAATAAGTGCTACCTGCGAGACAGGTGACCCTATAGAGATAAAAGGAGATATCTCTCTTGTGAGATAGAAAAAAATTGTTGACACAAAATTTGAACATGAAAAAAAAGCTTTTCTTGATGGTATGTGTGGCGGGCATCGGCTTACAAGCCGGTGCGCAGGATATCCATTTTTCACAGTTCTACGAAAATGCTATTCTCCGCAACCCGGCGCTTACCGGCATCTTCAGTGGTGATTACAAAGCAGGTATTAATTACCGAACGCAATGGAGCAATATTTCCGTGCCGTTTACAACTGCGCTTGCATCAGCCGAAACGCGACTGGTGACGAATAGTGAAACAGGTGACTGTGTAAGTTTTGGTGTGACTGCTTCCTACGATAAGGCGGGGAGCATAGACTTTACCAGTATGCAGGTGTACCCAGCCATAAACTATAACAAGTCTATGGAGGACAAGCATAACACCTACCTGTCTGTGGGCTTTACTGGTGGTTATATACAGCGCAGCGTAGACCAGCAAAAGATGACCTTCAGCAGCCAATACGTAAATGGCTCTTATAGTGCGAACAATCCAACCGGTGAAAATGCGCCTTTCAAAAATATACAGAACTATGACCTGGGAGCGGGTGTGAGCCTAAACAGCTCGCTGGGTGAGGAGAACCAGGTTAACTATTATTTAGGGGCAGCAGCTTATCATATTACACAGCCGAATCAGAGCTTTGAAGGCAGCGAACAGATAATACGCCTTACTACCAGGTGGAGCGCCAATATGGGTTTTAAGTATAACATTAATTCGCAGTATGCGGTTACATTCCACATGAACTATACGAAGCAGGCGCCATATGAAGAATGGATAGGCGGCGGACTGGTGAGCTGGAAAAGCCTGAACACTGCGGTGGCTGCAAATAACATAATAGTGTATGCGGGTTTATTCTATCGCCTGAATGATGCGCTGATACCTACCATTAAAATTGACTACCAGGCATATTCGCTTACGGTATCTTATGACATAAACAACTCCACCCTGAAACCTGCGACCAATGGCGTGGGCGGATACGAACTGTCACTGTTTGTAAGAGGTAACTACAAGAGAAATGCAAAAAATACAGATGCCACAAGATGCCCGCATTTTGAAGATCTAAACAACGGCTTTCAACAATAGAGGAAAAGAGGATAACCGAGAAATAAAAACGCCCCGCGGTTGCGGGGCGTTTTTATTTTATAATGTTGTAACCGCTATGCAGGATTGTAAACAAATTTGAAACCTATACCGTGAATAGTTTGCAGCTCAACACCCGGCTGCTCTTTCAAGTATTTGCGCACCTTGGTAATGAATACGTCCATACTTCTACCCAGGAAGTAGTCATCCTTACCCCAAACGTTCATTAATATTTCGTCGCGCTTCAGTACACGGTTTGCGTTAAGGCAAAGAAACTTTATGAGATCGGCTTCACGCTGCGTGAGCTGGTGCTCTGTTTTACCATTGCGCAAAGTGAGATTGTTATAATCGAAATCCATGTTTCCGATCTTAAACTCAACCGGTGCATTTTCTTCTTTTTTCTTAGTACGCTTCAGGAAAACTTCTACACGCAGCAATAGCTCCTGCAGGTTGAAAGGCTTGGTAATATAATCGTCGGCCCCGCTTTTGAAGCCTGCTATTTTATCATCGTCCATCGATTTTGAGGTAAGGAGGAGGATGGGTATGGTTTCATTTTTCGTCCTTATCTGGTTGGCCAGGTACATACCGTCTTTCTTTGGCAATACCACGTCGAGCAGGCACATGTCAAAGTTATTTTTCATGAACTGCTGCCAGCCGGTTTCACTGTCGGAACAGTGAACTACCTCAAAACCATTTTTCTGCAAACTATCTTTAACCACAAAGCTTAAGGTAGGGTCATCTTCTACCAATAATATCTTGGCTCTGGATTCAGGCATAAGTAATTTTTATTTTATTAAATGTAAGGTAAATGTAGTGTGTTTTTATATTTAAAGCTAATACAGCAACCTAAATTAAAGGTTTGATAAATACCAATAGTAGGGACTTATTTAATCCTGCCTGGATTTTCGGAGACGAAAGCTTCCCAACTGCCTGCTTTTTTTGATTTCTTTTTTATTGTAATGCCTTTATTATCGGCTACGGGAATGCGTGCCTGGTAATGATGACAAAGGGCTACGGCAAGGGCATCGCTGGCATCCATGAACTGAACTGTTTCTTTAAACTTAAGCGTATGCTGCAGCATTTCCCATACCTGCTCTTTTGTGGCATTACCGCGGCCGGTGATGGATTGTTTGATCTTGCGCGGGGCATATTCTACTGCCTTCAAACCGCACATCATAGCAGCAGCCATGGCCACCCCCTGGGCTCGCCCCAGCTTCAGCATGCTTTGCACATTTTTGCCAAAGAAGGGAGCCTCTATAGCCACCGCCATAGGGGCATGGATATTAATAAGGCTTTCCATTTTTTTATAGATCAGCTCAAGCCGCTCTATATGATCTTTATTTTTGGCTAATTGTAATACCCCCATTTCTACCAGCGAAACACTATTTTTGTTAACGGCGATGAGTCCGTAACCCATTACGAGTGTACCCGGATCAATACCAAGAATAATGTGGGGATCTTGCTGCAAAGACTTGACTATTATTGAACAAAAGTACTAAAATATGGCTCAATTACTTAGTTGGCGGCGTCATTTCCGCTGTGCTGCTATGGAGCATTTATATACAGGTAAAAAAGCAACTGAATAGTGTAGGTGCCAGTGTATGGCAACATACGGGACCGGATATTTTCATATGGCTTTGTGTATTGCTGATGCCGGTGAACCTGTTGCTGGAAACACGAAAATGGCAGTTGCTTGCCAACTCGGCAGAACCATTATCTTTCAGGCAGGCATTTACCAGCTACCTGGGGGGGCTGGCGTTTTCTATGATCACTCCCAATCGGATAGGCGAATATCCGGGACGCATATTATACCTGAAGAGAAAGAATACTTTCCGGCTCATAAGTGTGTCGGTGCTGGGGGCTGTGGCGCAGTTACTAACAGTTTTTTTATTCGGCATGGCGGGGCTTATTTACTACAACATTGCTTATCCCGGACCCTTTGAAAAAACAGTGTTGCTTAGCTGCATATTGGTGACAGCGGGCATAGCTATTGTATTCTGGCGTTTTGAAGCATGGTTGCCTTTACTGGGAAGGATACGGCGGCTTCGGAAATTTAATATATACGGGCAACTGCTAATGCGCTTTAAGCCAAAGGAACAATGGACCATACTAGGAATATCGCTGCTGCGTTATGCTATCTTTACGGCACAGTATTTGTTTTTCCTCCGTTGGATGAATGTGCAAATGCCGCTGGCTGAGGGTTATTGTATGGCAGCATTGTTTTTTTGGACAATAGGTGTGATTCCTTCCATAGCACTTGCAGAGCTTAGTGAACGCGGACAGGTGAGCCTGTACCTATTTCACCATTTTTCCCCAAATACCCTGGGCATACTGGGCGCTACCATGGGTATCTGGCTTTTGAACCTTATTATTCCTACTATAGTGGGGAGTATATTATTGCTCAGAATGAGGCTATTGCGATAAGGAATGGACCATAAACAGCTGACATTATGATCGTATTAAAGAGACTAGGTTTTAGTATTATTTTATCTCTCATTTTTACATCTGCCTTTGCGCAAAATGATTTTTGCAGTATACGGAATCATAGCTTTCAGGATGGGGAACGGCTGAATTTCAAAGTATATTATAACATGGGGCGCATATGGATAAATGCGGGGGATGCAGTGTTTACCACAGGTACTGAAATGATGAATGGGCGCAAAGTATTTCATATAACGGGCGAAGGCAGAACATCTAAATCATACGAATGGTTTTATAAAGTGCACGATACCTATGAAAGCTTTATAGACGTGGAAAGCCTGCTGCCGGCAAAATTTGTGAGGAATGTGAATGAGGGTGGCTTTAAGATATATAACAATGTTTCATTCAACCAGAATGTAGGGCAGGCTGTGTCCACAAAGGGAATCTATAACATACCTAAATGTACGCAGGATGTGCTTTCAGCCATATATTATGCACGCAATATAGACTACAACAGATATAAGCCCGGGGACAAAATACCTTTCAATCTTTTTCTGGACGATAAACTGTACTCCCTATATATACGATATGTGGGGAAGGAACGGATAAATACACGCTATGGGACTTTTAATGCTATTAAGATAGTGCCCCTGCTTATAGAGGGTAGCATTTTTAAAGGTGGGGAGAAGATGGTGGTATGGGTGAGCGACGATAATAACCACTTACCTTTGCGCGTGGAAAGCCCCATACTGGTGGGCAGCATAAAGGTGGACCTGATGGGCTATGACAAACTGCGAAATCCGTTCAGCAGCCTTGTGAGCAAGAAATAAGCATGCTATTTTTACACGAATAAAAAATTAAAACTGACCGACGTTTTATGATCTCATTGGGTGGCAAGGACCTTGATATTGCTTTATTTGAACAAATCATTCTGCAAAAACAACCAATAAGTATAGCACCGGCTACCCTGAAGGAGCTGAAACGCAGCTATGACTTCCTGAACAGTTTTTCCAAGGACAAACTTATTTACGGTATCAATACCGGTTTTGGCCCAATGGCGCAATACCGTATTGATGATGCTGACCGCAGACAACTGCAATATAACCTGATACGCAGTCATAGCTCGGGCATGGGGCAGGTATTGCCACCACAGCAGTGCCGCTCGCTGATGCTGGCTCGATTGAATACTTTGCTGCAAGGGAGCTCGGGCATTCATCCGGATACGGTGACTTTAATAACAGAACTCTTAAATCATGAAGCATACCCATGCGTGCATGCACATGGCGGCGTGGGTGCAAGTGGTGATCTTGTACAGCTGGCGCACCTGGGGTTGGGGCTGATAGGTGAGGGGAACTTCTGGTTTGAAGGAAAGATACAGTCTGCGAAAACTGTATTTAAGAAATTGAACCTGCAGCCACTCACGATATATGTGCGCGAAGGGCTGGCCATACTGAACGGCACCTCTGCTATGACAGGTATAGGCGGCATAAATGTAATAATGGCAAAACGCCTGGTGGTATGGAGTACATTGTTCTCACTGATGATAAATGAGATGATGGAAGCTTATGACGATCATTTCTCTGAACCGCTGAATGCTGTGAAGCGTCATAATGGTCAGCAAACGGTGGCAAGATGGATGCGCCGCTTTGCAAAGAGCAGTAAGCTGCTGCGCAAGCGCAATGAGCACCTGTATAAGAAAGTAACTGATGATGTAATAGAAGAAAAGGTGCAGGAAAATTATTCTGTACGATGTGTACCGCAGATACTGGGCGCTATATTAGATACGATTGAGTACACAAGCAATGTGGTTATAAATGAACTGAACTCTGTAAATGACAACCCAATAGTTGATCATAAGAATAAGAACATTTATCACGGAGGGAATTTTCATGGGGATTATGTGGCGATAGAAATGGACAAGATGAAACTGGCGGTAACAAAGCTTTCTATGCTTGCAGAGCGTCAACTTAACTTCTTGCTGAACCCTGCGCTTAATGGTAAGATACCGGCCTTTGCAAATGCAGGAGTACTGGGATTAAATTTTGGCATACAAGGCATGCAATACCCTGCTACCTCAACTGTAGCAGAAAATCAGGCATTGAGCACATCATTGTATATACACAGCATCCCTAACAATAACGACAACCAGGATATAGTGAGCATGGGTACCAATGCGGCACTGAGTTGTGAACGGGTGATAGAAAACACTTATGAAGTGCTGGCGATACAGTTATCAGCCTTACTGCAAACAATTGACATAAGAGACATCAGCAATAAATTATCATCATCCACAAAATGGCTGTATAATAGCGGAAGGGAAATATTCCCATTCTTTACAGCCGATTTCTCTGCATCGCAGCAACTGCAGCAATTGAAGACCTGGATGATGGGAACAGATATAATAGCTCATTTTGGTAAAACCTTAAAATAAAAAAGCTTGTCATTTAAGAAGTACGCATTAATAACCGGAGGCTCACGCGGAATAGGTCGCGCGATATGTATAAAGATGGCGGAGCTGGGCTATAACATTATCATCAATTACAAAGGCAATAAGGAAGCAGCACAGGAAACTGCGCGATTGGTGCAGGAGAAAGGTGTGGAAGCAGAACTGATGGCCTTCGATGTGGCAGACAGGAAGGAAGTAAAACAGGTACTAGGCAGTTGGGTAGAAACCTATAAAGATGTGGTGATAGAAGTGCTGGTAAACAACGCAGGTATACGGCAGGACGTGCTGCTGCCTATGATGAGCGATGAACAATGGGACGCAGTGCTGGATACCAGCCTGCAAGGCATGTATAATGTAACGAAGCAGGTGCTGACAGCAATGGTGATGAATAGGTATGGCCGCATTATAAATGTGGTATCACTAAGCGGCATTAAAGGTATGCCGGGGCAGGTAAACTACTCTGCTGCAAAGGCCGGCATGATAGGCGCTACCAAGGCACTGGCACAGGAGGTAGCACGCAGAAATATAACTGTAAATGCAATAGCCCCAGGTTTTATAAAAACAGACATGACAGAAGAGCTGAATGAAGCAGAGCTAGGCAATATGATACCTATGAAGCGTTTTGGTACGGCTGAAGAAGTAGCTGAATTGGCAGGCTTCCTTGCATCCAGACAATCTTCTTATATTACAGGCCAGGTTATATCCATAAATGGTGGATTGTACACTTAGAGGCAAACTTTCTTTTTCATGGGTCGTGTTGTAATTACAGGTTTAGGTATTTATTCTTCTTTGGGTAAGAACAAAGAAGAAGTAGCGAAGTCATTGTTCGAAGGAAAATCAGGTATTATACTCGACCCTGCGCGTAAGGCAATGGGTTACCGATCAGGACTAACCGGCCACGTGGAACGGCCACAACTGAAAGGGCACTTGGACAGGCGCGCACGCATTATGATGCCCGAGCAGGCAGAGTTTGCATATATGGCCACCACTGAAGCGCTGGAACAGGCAGGTATTAACATTAGCTACCTGGAACATAATGAAACAGGTATTATTTATGGCAATGACAGCTCCGCCAAACCAGTGATAGAGGCGATGGACCTGATACGAGAAAAGAAAGATACTATACTGGTAGGTTCCGGCAATGTATTCCAGGTGCTGAACTCTACAGTGAGCATGAATCTTTCTACCATTTTCAAGCTGCAAGGCATTAACTTTTCTGTAAGCGCTGCATGTGCAAGTGGTTCGCATTCCATAGGTCTTGGCTATCTATTCATAAAGCAAGGTTTACAGGATAGAATAATATGCGGCGGCGCGCAGGAGGTGAATATATATTCAATGCCCAATTTTGATGCGCTCGGTACCTTCTCGGTAAGAGAGGATGCACCCGAAAAAGCATCTCGTCCATTTGATCGCGACCGAGATGGGCTTGTTCCGGGCGGCGGTGCCGCAACTGTAATACTGGAAAGTCTTGAATCGGCGCAAGAACGCGGCGCAAACATACTTGCTGAAGTAATAGGTTATGGTTTCTCATCGAACGGGCAGCATATATCCAATCCCAGTGTAGAGGGACAGATACGCTCTATAAATCGGGCGCTGAAAGATGCAGGAGTGGCTGCTGGTATGATACAATATATAAACGCACACGCTACATCAACACCCGCAGGTGACAGCGGCGAAGCGGAAGCGCTGTACGAAGTATTTGGCAGCCAAACCCCTATCAGCTCTACCAAATCAATGACAGGTCATGAATGCTGGATGGCGGGAGCCAGCGAGATAGTTTACTCGATGCTGATGATGCAGGACGGATTCATTGCTCCTAATATAAATTTTGAAAATCCAGATGAACATTCGGCTAAGATCAATGTGGTACCGGAAACATTAAAAAGATCATTTGACCTCTTTCTTTCCAATTCATTCGGGTTTGGCGGCACCAATTCTTCCCTTATTGTGAAGCGGTGGAATTACTAAAAAGTGATCTTAGATAAGTATACAAAATAATATTTGTAACTTAGGGATAAGCTAAATCCTCCCTTATGAAGTTCTTAACTACTTGTATACTTATTACACTATCTCTGTTTGTCAGTGGTACTTTTAGCTATGCACAATCAAGCTGGCAACATTCTTTTGGCGGATCTAATGTTGATGTAGCCAGAGCGGTACAACAGACCCCTGATGCGGGATATGTGTTTGCAGGCTGGACACGATCTTCTGACAGCGAAATAAGCTCTAATAATGGCAGTGCCGACGTATGGGTATTGAAAACAGACCTAAGCGGCAATGTGCAATGGTCTGTAACGTATGGTGGCAGCAGTGAAGACGAAGCTTATGATATACAACTCACATCAGACGGCGGATACATTATAGCTGGCTATTCTTATTCCAGCGACGGAAATATCACATCTGGTAATCATGGTTACCAGGATGTGCTGGTAATGAAACTTTCTTCAAAAGGCAGCCTGGTTTGGGAAAAAACCTTTGGAGGTTCCGATGCTGATATTGCATATAGTATACAGCAAACCGGAGACGGCGGATACATAGTGGGCGCCACGACCTACTCTAACAACGGCGATGTAAGCAGGAACCAGGGCAATAGTGATATGTGGCTGCTGAAGCTTGATGACAAAGGAAATAAAAGTTGGGAAAAAACATTTGGGGGATCAGCGGCTGACGCTGGATACGCCGTGCAGGCTACGGATGATGGTGGATATGTGTTGGCAGGCGCTACTAAATCGCTGAACGGCGATGTGACCGGTTTTCATAATAGTGCCTTCGGCTCGGATTACTGGGTGGTGAAGACTGATGCCAGCGGTAACTTAAGCTGGGAAAAAGCGCTTGGCGGCATGTTGGATGACGAAGCACATGCTATAAGACAAAGTTCGGACGAGAGCTATGTAATCACCGGGTACGCGTATTCGACTGATGGCGACATAAGCGGCAACCATGGCGTGCAGGATATGTGGGTGGTAAATCTTGATCAGACTGGCACGACCATACAATGGCAAAATTCACTTGGAGGTAGTCAGCCTGATTTCGGCTATTCTATAAAACAAAATGGAGACGGCACTTATATAGTTGGCGGCACTACACAATCGAGCGACGGGAATGTAACCAATTACCATGGTGGCAGCGACTACTGGATCGCAAAGCTTGATATATCCGGCAAGCTATTGGCAGAATATGCATTTGGGGGATCAGGCGATGATATTGCACACAGTGCAATACAAACAGCAGATGGCGGATTTATGATAGCAGGAGAAACAAACTCTACAGACGGAGATGTAACGACATCATTCAACAGTACTGATGCATGGCTGGTGAAGATAACTTCTAACCTAAGTGTTACCCCTTTAAGCAATACCGCAAAAAGTATAAAGGTTTACCCTACTGTTACTAATAACTTATTGAACATATCCCTACCCGCAGGTTACGAAAACGCAAGTGTTCGACTAGTAAATATGCTGGGGGAAAGTATAAGTATACCTGCAACACATGGACTTGCAAGACAAGTAAGCATACAACACATGGCAGCAGGCATGTATATGCTGCAAATAATAAAGGGGTCTGAACTAAATAATTTCAGAATTATTTATAAACCATAGCGTCGGCAGGTGCAGAGATTCTTGTTAACTTAGAGCCTGTTATGAAGAGGCATTTACCGTTTATTGTTTTAATATTTTCATTTCTTTTTGCATCGCAACAATCCTTCGCCCAGCAGGAAAAACGCTGGTTAAGGCATCATATATCGTTGCTTACATCACCCACCATGATGGGGCGTGGCTATGTAAACAAAGGACATGATAAAGCCGCAAAGTATGTGCTGAAATATTTTAAAGGCTATGGCCTGAAACCGGTAGGTGCAGACAGCGCATATACACAAAACTACTCGTTTGCAGTAAACACTTTTCCCGGCGCCATGTATCTGAAGCTGAACAAAAAAGAGCTGATACCAGGTGCAGACTATCTAATAGACGCTGCCAGCCCTCCATTTAACAGTGATAAAATAAAAGTAAGCAATGTAGATCTCAATGAAATTAGCGACAGTATAGAATGGGATAAGACAAAGCAAAGATGGCATACCGATAGCAGAGCCTATTTTCTAAAAAATGTAGATAGTTTTTGTAAGCACTTTGCTTTAAGCGAACGAAAGTTTGCAAGGCAGTTACCAAAAGGTTGTTTCTTTATTCCGCAGCATGGCAAAATAACATGGACAGTTGCTACAGATGTGATACCTGCTTCGGTATTTTATTTAGAAGATACGGTGCTGCCTCATAAAATAAAAAGAGCAGTGGTGCATGCAGAAAACCTGTACCTGCCGGCTGCGAAAAATAAAAACGAAAACATAATAGGCTGTGTGCCCGGCACTGTAAGCGATAGCTTTGTGGTATTTACTGCACACTATGATCACCTGGGTATGATGGGCAAAGAAGCATACTTCCCCGGCGCAAGCGACAATGCCAGTGGCACCGCCATGCTGCTATATCTTGCCAATTACTTTGCGCAACACCCACAGCGCTATACAATGGTGTTCATTGCTTTTAGCGGTGAGGAAGCAGGCCTGTTAGGTTCCAGCTATTTTGTAAAGCACCCAATGCTGCCGCTGGACCATATTAAGTTTCTTACCAACCTCGATATAATGGGTGATGCTACGGACGGCATTACGGTAGTAAACGCAACAGAGTATCCCAAAGAGTTTGCAGCGCTGCAAAAAATGAATGATGCGAAAGGTTATTTACCTGAAATAAAAAGCAGAGGTAAAGCTGCCAACAGCGACCATTATTATTTTACCGAAGCGGGCGTTCCTTCTTTCTTTATTTATACCAATGGTGGACCTGGTTATTATCATGACATTTTTGATAAGTCGGGCAGCCTACCACTCACCAATATTGATCAGCTATGTAAATTGCTTATAGCATTTGGTACTGACCTAAACAGGTAAAAGTAAAGGCTGCAAAAAATTGCAGCCTTTACTTTCTTATAAAATGATTGTTCTGCTATTCGCGTAATTTCAAATCCATCGCTACCCGGCGGTTCTTTGCCCGGCCTGCTACGGTTTTATTACTTGCTACCGGCTTAGTATCTCCATAACCGTTAGTTTCTAACCTGCCTTCTTTAATGCCCTGGCTAACGAAATAGTTCTTCACCGAATTAGCACGGTCTTTGGAGAGCTGTAAATTCTTTACAGGCTTACCAACATTATCGGTATGGCCATCAATGGTCATGTAATAGTCAGGATAGTCATTCAGTATTTTTACTATTTCATTCAATAATGGATATGAGGCCTTTTTGATTATTGCCTTCCCTGTTTCAAACTGAATAGCTGTAGCAGCAAAAGCGAGGCGCTTCTTTACTTCTTCCTTCACCTTCACCTGTTCTTTTACTATAGGACAACCATGGTTTGATTCAGGGCCAGGTACCTTAGGACATCTGTCATCTTTATCAGGTACACCGTCTCCATCCGCATCAGGGCAGCCATGCAGTGCAACAGGACCACGGGCATCAGGGCATTCATCTTCGCGATCTATTACGCCATCGCCGTCTCTGTCAGGGCAGCCATACAATGCTACAGGGCCAGCTTCATTAGGACATTTATCTACATCATCCGCTACACTATCCAGATCGGTATCGGGGCAGCCCATCGCAGTTGGTGAGCCTGGTAGATCAGGACATTTATCTACAGAATCCAATATTCCGTCATGGTCCCTATCCGGATCAGGGCAGCCGCGCAATGCCCACGTTCCCTTTACATCCGGACATTGATCCTTTCTGTCAGATACGTGATCGTGGTCACGATCTCTTGGTTTGCGTTTAGCAATCGGGATGAAAGCCCCTGCATAGAGGTTGGCCCCATATTGATTGTTACTAAAGAGTGCCAGCATATCGTCACTGCCTATAAAGAAACCGCTAAAACGAACGCCCATACCTATCTTCATACTCTGCGTAAGCCAGCTGTAGGTAATAGGCAATCCGAAGCTGAAGAGGCGCGTATCATAGCGTGGTGTAAGGGTAAGCTGGTTGTAATAAGAGTTACCAAAATTATCTCTGTTTACGAGGTTACCTACGTACGTGAGGTTAGCGTAAAACCTCCTGTATATTCTGTAATCGAACCCTAATACCAATGTTGTAGGCAGATAGACTTTTGCGGAACCGCTTCCAGTATCTGCAGAGAACCCGTGCCTGCCAGCGTAGTTCACAAAGCTATTATAGTCCTGCACGCTATCTTTTATCTGGCTGGCAGCTAGGGTGCCATTACCGGTGAAGTGGGCCGTCTTGTTACCTGTATTGTAGTTGATAGAACCAATGTCTGTTACCGCTGCTGAGAAACGGAATTTGTACATATTCTTTGAGTGGTCTATAAGATTTTTTTCACCGTCCATCTCGTAGCGGTAATGCTCATAATCGGGGCGGTATTCGTATACAAAACCAATATCTGCGCCTATGCCATGGCCGCCCTTGCTGCCAAAGAAATTATTGAGCAGATCGGAATTGCTGATGCCATGTGATAATTGATTTTCTGTAGTAATGATATTGCTTGCAAATGAAAGATCGGTAGTCTTAACGTTCAGCGAGTCGTTGGCTGCGTAATAGTGTGCATCCAGGTTTTTACTGGTGAGCGCTATATAGTCAATGCCGCTGAGGTAGCGTAAGCTAAGGCCACCTTTTATCACATGCTTACCATTGTCAAAGAGTACACATCCATAGGTAAGGCCTATCTCGCTCCATGTATTCAATGTCCAGTTGAAATGCTGACCAGTTACAGCATAGTCGCCTGTTGTACTTCTGTAGCTCTCGTCCACTATACTGCGAAATACATTGGTGCTGAAGTTATTGAACTGGTCCATGCCACGCACACGTGCAGTGAGCGCAATACTATTCTTACTGTTAATGCTCACCATAATGCCTGGCAGCCTTATTTCAGCATATGGCGCCATCATGTTGAAGTTGGCTTTATTCCCAAAGTTGAAAATATTGGTGATGCTGTTGCTATCGGAAGAGCCTTTTATCGCCTTGCTAAAGTTTACCGTGCCCAGATTATTATCTACGCCTGCGTTTATAGAGAAGATATCAATAACCAGTTTGTCTCTGGAGTCTGCAATGTTTGCAGGATTGAGGTACAGACTGGTTGTGCCGCTCCAGTTGCCTGTGGAGACACCAAAGTCGCGCTGGGCATTTGCAGTAAAACCTAATGAACACAGAATGACAAGTACAAGTAATGATTTTTGCATGAGGACATTTTAAGTGTGAGCCGTATCTCTCATTGGCCGTATAACTCTGAAACAAAAGTAAAAATATATTAAAGAAAAACGATGCACCCGGTGTTATAACCGCATAAAAAAAGCCGGATGCTGTTGCACCCGGCCTTATTATTTTTTAGCAGGAAAATTATCCTACACTTACGCGTTTGAAAGAAACTACTGTCAGACCATTACTTACAGATTTCAAGTAGTCTGCTACAGACTTGCCATTATCCTTTACGAAGGCCTGCTGCAGCAGTGTGTTTTCTTTAAAGAACTTGTTCAGTTTGCCCTGAGCAATTTTTTCAGCCATATCAGCGGGTTTGCCTTCAGCCATTACCTGTTCTATAGCTATAGCTTTTTCACGTTCCAGTGTTTCAGGAGCGATGCTTGCCTCATCTACAGCCAGTGGGTTCATAGCAGCTATCTGCATAGCTACGTCTTTACCTGCAGCTATAATAGCTTCAGTTGGCGCCTGGTTCATCCCTACCAGCACACCTATGCGGTAACCAGCGTGGATGTAAGGAACTACAGTAGCTGCAGTAACCACTTCCATACGGGCAACGTCTATTTTTTCACCTATTTTAGCAACCATTTCCAGCAGTCTTTCAGCTACTGTAGCGCCGCCCATCTGAGCAGCTTTCAGGTCTTCGATAGTTGCAGATTTAGTATCAAGCGCTACCTGAGTCAGTTGCTGAGCGAAATCGATGAATTCCTGGTTTTTGGCCACGAAATCAGTTTCAGCGCTCAGGTGTAGTACTACACCATAAGTATTATCAGTAGAAGCTTTTGCTACAGCAACACCTTCTTTAGCGTCGCGGTCACTACGGTTGGCAGCCACTTTCTGACCTTTTTTGCGCAGATAGTCTATAGCGCCTTCAAAATCGCCTCCGCTTTCCATCAGAGCTTTGCGGCAGTCCATCATACCAGCGCCTGTTTGCTGGCGCAGCTTGTTCACATCAGCAGCAGATATTGTTACGGTACTCATTGTATATCTTTTAAATTTATTTTAAAATTTCGGTGCGAAAATCGCATTTTTATGCTTAAAGCCCCAAATCAGGGGCTTTAATACAGTATTAAGTATTATTAAAAATTTAGCGTTTAGGAGCGCCTGCGCCCTGACGGCCACGGCCACCACCAGCACCACCACGATTGCCACCGGCACCACCGCCACGGTTGTTACCACCACCCTGACGACCACTACCGCCACCAGGACCACCGGCAGATGCACCACGACCACGGCCAGCGCCACCACGACGACCGCCTTCGCCTTCTTCTTCGTTCATATCCAGGCCACGCTGTCTTTCAGTTATTTCTTCAGCTGATTCTTCTTCAGTTTCTTTAGCCTGCGAACGTTCTTCCAGACCTTCCAGTATTGCTGCTGTAAGATAATTGGTAATGATTGCTATTGATTTAGTAGCATCATCGTTAGCAGGTATAGAGAAGTCAACCTTTGTAGGATCGCTGTTAGTATCAACCATGGCAAAAGTCATAATGCCAAGACGTTTTGCTTCTGCAAGAGCGATGTGCTCGTGGCTGATATCTACCATGAACAAAGCAGCAGGAGTACGGCCCATCTGAGAGATACCACCCAATACCTTTTCCATTTTTTCTTTGCTGCGGCTCAGTGTCAGGCGTTCTTTTTTAGTAACGCTGTCCATTGTACCGTCTGCCAGCATTTTTTCAATGCTCTGCATCTTCTTCACACTCTTGCGAATGGTGCTGAAGTTAGTAAGCATACCACCTAACCAACGTTCTGTAACGTAAGGCATGTTTGCTTTCTGTGCAGCTTCTGCTACTATTTCTTTGGCTTGCTTCTTTGTAGCTACGAACATAATCTTCTTGCCACTCTTAGCAATAGACTTCAGTGCAGCTGCAGCTTCTTCAAGGCCATCTATAGTTTTATTAAGATCTATGATGTGTATGCCATTCTTCTCAGCGAAGATGTATGGCAGCATTTTTGGATTCCATTTTTTCTTCAGGTGACCAAAATGCACACCAGCTTCTAACAACAGCTGATGCAAACTTTTATTTTCTTCCATTGTAATAATTTCTTGTCGGTTAAAAAGATAAAGAATACAACCAGGCGATTAACGTTTAGAGAACTGGAAGCTGCGACGTGCTTTGCGCTTACCGAATTTCTTACGTTCTACAGAACGAGGGTCACGTGTCATCAGACCTTCTTTCTTCAGTGCAGGACGATATTCAGGATTCACTTCGCACAGTGTACGCGCTATACCCATTTTAATTGCTTCTGCCTGACCTTTAGGACCGCCACCCTGTACATTTATTACAGCATCGAATGATGTAAGACCATCGATGGTTTTGAATGGAAGCTCCACCTGATTTTGCAGGTACATTATTGGGAAATATGCTTTGTAATCTTTGTCATTAACCGTGATGTTGCCGGTACCTTTGCTCAGGTATACGCGGGCTACTGCTTCTTTACGGCGACCAACGGCATTTTTTTGTTTCTCCATTATATATAGAGGTTAAATTTTTCAGTTAATAATTTAGAATTTCAGTTCCTGTGGCTTTTGTGCTTTATGCGGGTGTTCTGCACCTTCATAAACAAACAGTTTCTTCACCATAGCACGGCCCATGCGGTTTTTAGGAAGCATACCTTTTACGGCACGTTCTATCACTATTGTAGGGCGACGCTGAATAAGCTCTTTAGCAGCTTCGTGCTTCTGACCACCAGGGTGACCTGAATAAGTGATATAGTCCTTATCCTCCATTTTGTTACCGGTAAGCTTTACGTTACCTGCATTGATAACTATTACATAGTCACCACAATCAAAGTGAGGAGTATAATAAGCCTTGTTTTTGCCACGCAGTATGGAGGCAACCCTGGAGCTCATGCGGCCTAAAGTTTGGTTAGTAGCGTCAATAATGTGCCATTTACGCTCTACTATCTTTTCGTTGGCCGATTCTGTTCTAAAACTTAGATGTCTCATTTCCTGTTAAAAAGTTTTCCTTGATTTATGTTGTTGGTTATCCACATTTTGAGGAGTAGCGCGCACAACATCAAAAAATTTTGGACTGCAAAGGTAGAATCCGCTTTTCAATACACCAAAAAATTCATTAAGATTTTTTAGGGCATCGGTATAAATAATTGATTATCAATAAAATTTTGATGTTAATTTTCTAAGCACCTAGGTCTCCTACCCCTGAAAATCTTCAAAAATCATATACGCGACTATATAATGAGTTGAAAGTTAAATTAATGTTATCTCAAGGCACGGTTTTTTAACAGTTTTTTATCCCCCCATTTGGGGGAATCAAAGGTGCTTATATCAAACGAACATATTTGTATTAAAACCTGTTAATCTTTGCTTATATCCTTTATGATAAACCATTTATAAAGGAAGAAAGAGTTTATTCGTTTAAAGAAATTAGTATTAAACCTATGTATAAAACCCTCTTTTTATCACCCTATCTGTTAAAGAAACTATGAATAAAGCATCCATTGTTTAACGAAAAACCAAAAGCGCATGAAAAAAATCTATCTTTTGCTGGCTATTCTATTAGCCACAGGATTTCAGGCCCTCTATGCACAAACACATCTGGTAAAAGGCCGGATCCTTGATGAAACCGGGCAAGGTTACCCCGGGGCCGGCGTAAATGTAAAAGGGACAAATATTGGCACAGCTACCGATGTAGACGGCAATTTTCAATTAAATGTGCCGGACGATAATAATGTTTTAGTGGTACAGGCTATAGGCTATAACCGGCAGGAAGTAACTGTAAGCGGAGGCACATTAACCGTTCATATGGTACCTAATGCACGTTTCTTAAAGGAAACGGTGGTTACGGCTCTCGGCATCAGAAAGGAAAAAAGAGCTATAGGCTACGCCCAGGCTACCGTAGACTCTGAAGCGATATATAAATCGGGACAAAACAACATTGTGGAAGGGCTTGCAGGACAAACGTCAGGCGTACAAGTGACTTCATCTTCAGGCACACCAGGTGCATCGTCCAGAATTGCTATACGTGGCATACCAAATTTACAGGGGGGAAATTCGCCCATTTTTGTAGTGGATGGTATAGTTATTGACAACTCCACCAGCCAACCTGTAGCGGGAGACTACCCATACAATCTAAATCTGAGTGGTGTGAATGAATCGAACAGAGGCATTGATATAGACCCCGATGATATTGCCAGCGTTTCGGTACTTAAAGGCCCTGCCGCTGCTGCACTATATGGTTCGTCAGGTGGTAATGGCGCTATAATAATTACAACGAAAAAAGGACGTTACAGAAAAGGGATGGGCAACGCTTTAGGGGTTACTTATCGTTCTTCTGTAGAGTTTGATCAGGTAGATAAGTTGCCTTCTTTACAAAATCAGTATTTACAAGGCACTAATGGAGTATTTAACACCTTCAGCCCTACATCTGCCGGCACACCCAATAGCTGGGGACCTAATAAAGACACTATGCCCGGTATAAAAACCTATGACAAATACAAGGACTTTTTCAACACAGGTGTTGGCTTTACAAATAATATAGCTGTTGACGGTGGTAATGAGTTTAACACTTTCAGGCTAAGCTATGGTAATTATTCAGCCACCGGTGTTATACCAAATTCCAGCATAAAAAGGAATACCATTACACTGTCAGGCGAGTCAAAACAAAGTAGCTGGCTTACAGTAGGCGGCAGTGCTGATTACAGCAACACAAACACACAAATGGTGCAGAATGGCTCCACGCTTGGTGGGGTAATGCTGACAATGCTGAGAGCGCCAATAAACTACAACATTAAAAATTATAAAGATCCTAAAACAGGATTTGAAACGCAATACTATACTATTTACGATAACCCGCTTTACTCTGCTTACGAAAACCCATATACTGATCAAACTAATCGAGTATTTGGCAACCTATACGCTAATGCGAAAATCTCCGATGCATGGAGTATAAACTGGAAGGTTGGTACTGATATGTACAGCACGCAAACAAAGCAGATATATGCGGTTTCATCGTACGCGGATGATAATAATGATGCTTTAGGACAAATAAATCTGGCTAACATGTTCAGCAGAATGCTATATAGTGATTTCATTGTTCACTATGACAAAGCATTATCAGACAAGATCACGTTCAATTCATTTATTGGATACAACTTCTGGTACCTGGAAGGTGGAAGTACTTTCTCTCGTGGTCGCCAATTACAGATACCCGATTTCTACAACCTTAATAATGCTTCTCAATTGTACGCCAGCAATACGGATAATTATGAACGCAGACAGGGCGTATATGGCGATGCACAATTGTCATATGGCTCATTCCTATACCTGGATGTAACAGGTAGAAATGACTGGACCACCGCATTTGGACCGGCAGGGCGTTCTCTGTTTTATCCTAAAGCTGATCTTTCATGGATATTTACCGAGCATATAAAACAGAATGACATCCTTAACTACGGTAAGCTTCGCGTAGCATATTCTGATGCAGGCCTTGGCCCAACACCATACACTTATTTCAGAACGATCTACTATACCCAACCATTTATTACAGATGGCTATACCAATGGTAATGGATTTCCTTACCTGGGCCAAACCGGCTATGCACCATCAAACATTTACTTCCCCGGCAATTTAAAGCCTGCGGATAATGAAGGAAAGGAACTAGGGCTGGAACTGAGAATGTTCAAAAACAGGGTTTCATTTGACGGAACCATATATAACCAGGTATCTCACAACAATCTGATAACTGAACCTATAGCACCAAGCAGCGGCTTTCAATACCAATGGGCTAACTCAGGCGATGTACAAAATAAAGGCATTGAACTGGGTTTAAGCGTTGACATTCTTAAAAGCAAAAATTTCAAATGGACGCTTAGCGGCAACTTTACAAAGAACGTAAGCAAGGTGCTTGACCTTGCAAATGGTGTAAATATTTTGAACACAGAAACAGGCTTCTCTGAAATTGGCTCTTATGCCATAGTGGGACAACCATATGATGTATTCTATGGAACTGCGTGGATGAGAGACGCTAAAACTGGTAAAATTTTAGTAGACGACCAGGGACAAGCCCTCGTTGATACTGTGAACCACGTTATAGGCAATCCTAATCCTAAATGGTTGATGAATATCTCTAACAATTTCAATTGGAAAGGATTCAATTTCTCTTTCCTTATTGACATCAGGCATGGCGGTGATATATGGGATGGCACTTATGCACGTTTGAATAACATAGGTATATCATCAGAATCAGCAGACAGAAACAGAACCTTTGTTGTAGATGGTGAATATGCCTCTACAGGTCAAAAAAATACAACCCCTGTAAGTGCACAATACTACTGGCAAACCTTTAGGGGCGATAAGGGAAACTATGCTGCTGAAAACGCTGTTGAAGATGGATCATGGGTACGCTTGCGCTCAGTAAATTTAAGTTACAGGTTCAACTTCAGGAAGAAGCATGCTAATTCAACTGTTGAATACCTGGAACTGGGTGTAAGCGGCAACAACCTGATATTGATCACCAAATACAGAGGCGTGGACCCTGAAACCAGTCTTACCGGCGCAGGCTCTAACATCCTTGGTTACGATTACTTCAACAATCCTGGTGTCAGGTCTTATGCATTCAACTTAAGATTAGGTCTTTAATCACCACTAAAAAGCAACAACATGAAATATATAAGTCTTTCAATACTGATTTTTATAGGGGTGCTAAGTTCAGGATGCAGACATGATAAATCACTGTTTGTAAATCCTGATTCACCCACTAATGCAACGCCGCAAACGCTACTGACATCATCTGAAGTGGCAACGATGAATACGTATGAAGGTGATCTTACACGTACTGCGCAGATCCTTGTTCAGCATGGAGTGGGTGTAAATGGGCAGGCCACACAAGCACAGGTATATTCTCTACCTCAAAATTTGTTTGACAACCAGTGGTCTCAGGTGTACCAGACACTGCAGACATTAAAACTGCTGAAAACCAATTTTGGTACAGCCAGCCCATACTATGCAGGCATTTCTGATGTACTGATGGCAATGAACTGGGGTATACTTACAGATATGTGGGGTGATATTCCTTTTTCACAAGCATTGAATATTGACTCTACAACAAGTCCGAAGTATGATCCCCAACAGCAGGTTTTACAAGGTATTACCGGTATGCTGGACAGCGCCATAGCTATCCTAAGCAACACATCCACTGTTAATGCCTACTCACCAGGTACAGATGATGTAATCTTTGGCGGTAGTATATCGAACTGGCTTGCAACTGCATATACGCTGAAGGCAAGATATCTGAATAGATACAGCAATAAATCAACCTATGATCCGGCTACCATATTAAGCTGCCTGGCTAACGGTATACAAAATTCATCGCAGGATTGCATGGCTATCCATGGCACTAACGGACAGGAATCAAACCAATGGTACGCTTACCTGAATGCAAGGCAATATATAGCGGGATGCGCAACAATAATTGACTCGATGAAACTGCGGCCTACAGATCTTCGCCTGTATTACTACTACGACTCTACAGGCTTAGGCGGCGTATTTGGAAGTCCTGTTGATAGCACCACTGATGTTGGTGTATCTTACTGGGGTCAGTACCTGGCAGGCTCATCTGCAACACCAACCCCGCTTGTTACTTATTTTGAAGCTGAATTTATAAAAGCAGAAGTTGAAGTAAGGACTAGCAATCCCAATGCTTTCAACGATCTTAATACTGCTATCATGGAAAATTGCAAAAAGGTGACCGGTGGTGCATATACAGGTGCAGACATCGCCACCTATACAGCAGTCAATACAAATTTGCATGCGGTGATGTATGAAAAATGGATCGCGATGTTTGGTCAGGCCGAAGCTTACGATGATTACAGACGTACAAAGCTGCCAAACTTAAAACCTAATCCGAATGGCGCCATAAGCATTATACCACAACGCTACCCAACACCGGACCAGGAAAGCAATTCAAATCCTAACGCGCCAATACCAAGTTTGCTGACACCTGTATGGTGGGCAATGTAAATTGTATTCATTGTAACTATTAAAAAGTACAACATGAAGCACTATTCAAAATTACTATTCATATCTGCAATTTGCATAGCGACAGCTGCAAATGCACAGCATAAGCAAGGTATTGGCTTAAGTTTTGGGGCAAATGATTTTTATGGTCCCCAGGCAGGAAAATACTTTACTGACGATGTAACCAGCATTAACTATAATGTGTTTACTCAAAAAAATGACACATCTATAAAAACAAAATTCCGCTGGGATCCTTTAATACGCCTGACATGGTGGTACGAGATCAGCAGGCATCTCGATTTTAATCTGGGTTTATCATTAGGCAATGTCACTTACCCTGCTGGTAAAAATGACTCTGCTTATGAGGCCATTAAAAAGACACCGATCTCAAAATATAAAATACTGTTGGCTGAACTGGACGCAAGAATTAACTACAACATACTACCGAAGGAAGAGTATATATGCGCTCCATACCTCTTTGCAGGACTAACAGCCAGTCATCATCCGCCTGAATTTGGCGTAGATCTGCCGATAGGCCTTGGACTAAATTTCAATCTTGCAAAGTCTCATGATTTTTATCTAAACCTGGAGGGCGGATATAAAGTTGCGCTTACTAATACTGATCAAAATCACTTGCAGTATACGGCCGGTTTTGTTTACTGGTTCAAACCAGGCTACAAGAAGCCTTCCATGGCTGCAGAGCTGGCCGAAGCCCTGCCACCACCAGATATGGATAAAGATGGTGTACCAGACAGCGTAGACAAATGCCCAACCATACCAGGCACTGCAGAGTTCGAGGGTTGTCCTGATACTGATGGCGATGGCATACCGGATAACGAAGACGATTGTCCGTTGGTGGCTGGTACCAAAGCTTTCAACGGCTGCCCGGATACAGATGGCGACGGCATACCTGATCAGAAAGACAAATGCCCTTATGTAGCCGGCACCGCAGATCGTGGTGGATGCCCGGTACCTGATACTGACCATGATGGCATACCTGACGACCAGGATAAATGCCCAACGGTAGCAGGGCCTGCATCTAATAACGGTTGTCCTGTTATAAGGAAAGAGGTGATAGAAATAGTTGAAAAAGCAGCACGCTCTGTTTACTTCGAAACAGGCAAGGCTACCCTGAAGAAAGCATCATATACAAGCTTAAACAGGATAGCGAGGGTAATGAAGGATGACCGGACACTGTATGTGGACATAGCGGGGTATACAGACAATGTAGGCAAGCCCGACTTCAATGTTGAGCTGTCTGACAAACGTGCAAATGCGTGCCGCGATTACCTGATAAGCCAGGGAATAAGTGGTGATCGCATGACGGCGAAGGGCTATGGAGAAGGCAATCCTATAGCTACTAATAAAACCGCACTGGGTCGTGCGCAGAATAGGCGCACAGAATTTAAGCTAAGAAACTACAAATAGCTTTTTGTGCTTGATTGGTTATTATAAAATGCCCGGCTTTTTAGCCGGGCATTACATTTTATATTGTATGTCATGTGTGTATTATTGCATCGTTTCAGGCAGGGTATATTTCCTTCCTTTATTCTGCTCATGAAGCCAGCTAACCAGTGGTTGAAAATAATCGAGCATCGCTTTGGCATTCAGCTCATCCCCGGTAGATTCTTTCAGCACCTGTTTCCAGTCTTTTGATGCACCGGGGCGCATTATCTTTTTAAGAAAATCGCCAATTTCTTTATGACCATAATAGTTGGTAGCTCGGGGATCCTGGTGCAATATATTTTTAGCAATATAGTTATGCAACTGGTATAGTATTACATAAGAAAGTGCATAATCGTAGTACTGTGCGGGATCATCATTGATATGCGTCTTGGTTGCGGCATCGCAATATTCTTCGCCTCTGTTTGATGGCGGAACAACGCCCTGATATTTTTTAGCCAGCTCCCACCATTTTGCATTAAACTGGTCTGCAGGCAAGCTATCCACATACATTGCCTTTTCAAAATTACTCATAGTGCCTGATGAGAAGAAGATGAATACTACGGAATTCAGCGCTTCTTTCAGCAACGACTGTATACTATCGGTTTGCACATTGGCGGGTATCAGCCCACGCCCCACCAGAAAGGGTTTTTGCATCGCTGCAAGGCCCATCATGGTTCCTATTGCCTCGTGGTACGCACGGTTAGCACCCTGGCGCAGTAGTGGTGGCACATCAGGATTAGTATAAGTCATATAGTAATAAATATGCCCCAGCTCGTGGTGTGCAGTCTCAAACCATTCGGCATTTGGCTCTACACTCATCAGGCTGCGCACATCTTTATCCAGATCCATATGCCATGCCGATGCGTGGTTGTTTTTCTTTACAGCAGAGTCAGCAGGATAAGGATACAGGCTTGATTTTTCCCAGAAAGTTTCCGGCAGCTTGTTATAGCCCAGGCTCACATACATATCTTCTGCATCTTTTACTATCCACTCTGGCTTTTTATTGTGCAATACGCTATCGAGGTTGATACCTTTTACTGTAACTACAGAGCTCCAGTCCTGCGCCCAGCGGTTAGGCAGCCAATGTGCAGGCAAGTAATCGGGTACTTCGGTAAGGCCATATTTCTTCGCCAGCTCGTAGCGCATCCAGGTATGCAGCTCGCGATACAGCGGGTAAAGCTCTTTCATCAGGCGGTCCATGGTCTGCATCATTTCATCCGTCGTCATTCCATAGTCGCTTACCTGGTAAGTAAAGAAATCATGGTAGCCCAGGGCCTGCACTGTCTGGTTGCGTAGGTTGCGCAGATTCACCAGGCCATCTTTCAATGTTTTACCCACTTCTTTGCTGGCTTCCCAAGCTGCCAGCCTTTTGCTCACATCTGTTTCGTTCTTCAGCATATCGTCTATATCATTCGCACTCACTTTTTTATCACCTATCATGTACTGAAAGCCATATAGCTTTTGCACCTGGTCATTCTCGGCTTTAATGCGTTTTTTTACAAGGTCAGCCACCGTTTGCGGATTATTAGCGGCATTGTACAGTATGTATTCCAGTTGTTTTACCTGTATATCTGTCAGTTCCGCTTTTTGTGCAAGGAACTTGCGGGCCTTTTCTATATTACCCCTGTTGCCGGTAAAAACGGCAAGCTCCTCATCTGCTTTTTGTGCGGCCTGGGTATTAGTACTATCCCCTTTCTTTATTTCAATGTTCGATTTCCACTGTGCCAGCTGGTCCCGGGTATATAGTTTCACATATTCCTGGGTATAGTCATCCAGAAAATTTTGCGCATCATCCTGCACACCATTCTTTTTTTGGTTGCACGCTGTAAAAAGCAGCAATGCTGCAGCAGATGCACATAGTAATTTCCTCATGTAGTTTGGCATTTAATGCCTAAATGTATAATAAGTTATTTATTCAGGTATATATAAGTGACGTTGAATTTTGTCAGGTGGCTCATATTCAGCAGGTATGCCTTGCTTAGAATAAATTAAGATTAACGAAGTATAAGTAAATTCAAAAATCTGCGGCAATTTTGTGCGTATCTTTATTTTTCGAAATGGAAATACCCACATCGCTACGTAATCTTTTTAATGAAGCCGGAGAACTGGCTGCATTCACTGCAAATTTCTTTCGCGAGCTTATGCGGCCTAAGCATGAGTTCCGCGAATTTATTAAACAGTGTTATATAATAGGCTATAAGTCACTGCCACTTATAGCCCTTACCGGTTTTATAATGGGCCTGGTACTTACTATGCAATTGCGTCCTTCCCTTACAAGCTATGGGGTAGAAGCTGAATTGCCGGTAATGGTGAGCCTGGCAGTGGTGCGCGAAATAGGGCCTGTCATTACCGCACTCATCTTTGCAGGCAAAATAGGCTCCAGCATGGGCGCCGAGCTTGGCTCTATGCGTGTAACAGAACAGATAGATGCGATGGATGTGTCGGGCACTAATCCTTTTAAATTCCTGGTGGTGACAAGAGTGGCAGCAGCTACACTTATGCTACCTATACTGGTAGTATTGTCAGACACCATATCGCTGTATGGTACTTTTATAGGTGTAAATATTCGTGGCTTTACCAGCCGTAGCCTGTTTATGTCGCAGGTATTCCATTCGCTGGAATTTAGTGATGCTCTGCCTGCTACCATTAAGACATTCTTTTTCGGTTTTGCTGTGGGCATCATCGGCTGCTTTAAAGGATACTATTCCAAAAGGGGTACTGAGGGCGTAGGCCGCGCTGCAAATTCCGCAGTAGTAGTAGCATCAATAGCAGTCTTTATTTTAGACTTATTAGCGGTGCAAATAACCGACGTATTGGGCATAAATTGATAAAGAGGAATGGCTACAGCAGAACAGGCATATAAAAATGATAACCCTGGCAGCATTGCAGATGCTGCTAAACCTGTTATTATGGTATCTCATGTAAATAAGCGTTTTGGCAAAAACAAGGTGCTGAATGATTTTAGCATTGAGCTGCATAAAGGCGAAACGTTGGTAGTGTTAGGTAGATCTGGGGCCGGAAAGTCTGTACTTATAAAGCTGATAATAGGGCTGATGGAACCCGATGGGGGGATAGTAGATGTGTTGGGCTATGACGTACCTAAACTGGACCACGATGGCCTGGACATATTACGGTCCCGGGTAGGTTTTCTGTTTCAAAGCAATGCGCTGTATGACTCAATGACGGTGCGTGAGAACCTGGAGTTTCCAATGCGCCGCCACATGTCTGATCTATCTCCCGAAGAAGTGGAACAAAACGTGATGGAAGTGCTTACCAATGTGGGACTTCCGCATACGGTGGATATGCTACCATCAGAGTTATCTGGTGGCATGCAGAAACGTATAGCCCTGGCACGTACATTGATACTTAAACCGGAGATCATACTGTACGACGAACCGACCACAGGCCTTGACCCTATAACCGGAAAAGAAATAAGTGAGCTGATAGTGGAAGTACAGAAAAAGTATAACACCTCGTCTATCATTATCTCGCATGACATGAGATGTGTGGAAATAACGGCAGACAGGATAGCGGTGCTGATAGATGGAAAGAACTATGCTAGTGGCACTTTTGATGAATTGAATAAATCTACTGATAGTAAAGTAAAAGCGTTTTTTGAATAATTTAGTATATGGCTAAACAATCCATAAATAATGTAAAACTGGGGATTTTTGTATCGGCGGGGTTACTTATCCTTATCCTTTCATTATATATAATAGGCAAGAACCATGGTATGTTTGGTTCAAATTTTTACGTAAAAGCCAGATTCTATAATGTAAATGGCCTGCTGCCAGGAAATAATGTACGATTTGCAGGCATACAGGCTGGCACTGTGAAGGATATAGAAATAATAAACGACACAAGCGTAGAGGTAACCATAGTGCTTGATAAGAAAATAAAGCCCTACATATATAAGAATGCTATTGTATCTATAGGTACTGAGGGCCTAATGGGCAATAAAATGATTAACATAGTACCGGGTAAAGGACTTGCAAAGCCTGTAGAAGAAGGTGATTACCTGACTACATTGAAGGCGATAAATACAGACGCACTCATTCAAAGCCTGGCTAATACCAATTCGAACATAGAAGTCATTTCGCAGGAGGCAAAGCTGGCTATACAGCGATTGAATAGAAGCGCATCACTATGGGGGGTACTCGAGGATACAACTATATCTCCTAACCTGGGTGCATCTATGTCTAATGTCCGCAAAATATCTGCAAGGATAGATGATATGGCAGGGGTGCTGAACAATATTATTGACGACATAAATAATGGTAAGGGCGCTGCTGGGGCTATATTGCATGATAATAAGGTTGCGGTAAATCTGAAGGACGCGATTAATCACATAAATGCCGCGTCAGCACAGGCGGATAATATGGTAAATAATTTAGATAGCATAGTGAATGGCTTGCAGGGTGATGTGGACCATGGGCCGGGGGCTATTCATGCCGTATTGAAAGATGCAGAATTAACAAATAAGTTGAACAACAGCCTTAATAATATAGAAAAAGGCACCGCGGCCTTCAATGAAGATATGGAAGCGCTGAAACACAACTTTTTGCTAAGAGGATATTTCCGAAAACAAGCCAGAAAAAAATAGTGGTTGATTATCAACACTTTAAGACATTTTTTTATTTTAGCGTAAGTTTTTAACTTTATCGGGAGAGTTAACCCTGTCATAAAGGATATTTTAAAACTTATTACGTTTAATAAAAACTGTTTTTTTAAGTATGAGAGATCAGTTCACGCAGCAACTTTTTATTAATAATGCCCCTTTCACTTTCCTTTTCACCGCGAACGAAGCTGACGAAACTGAAGGAGCCTATCTGGTTTCAGTAATAAACAACCCCGCTATTCAACCCTTCCGTATGCGCCTATTAAAAGACGGTCACTATGAAATAGACCACCAGGCTTTCATACCACAAGAAATAAAAGATATACACTACCAGCTGAACCAGGCTATAAATAACTACCATATCATGCAATCGTTGCTGATGGGGAAAGAACCCATTGCAGTGAACTTTGGTAACCAGCAGGCTGATTAATTTCGGGCGTTATACGTCATCAATTTCCACATATTCATTCTCCGCGGGGCGAATGAGCTCATATCTGCGCGCAAAATTGCACCAGTGGCAGTCTTCTTTTCCGCAGCCTTTATCAAATTCATGGTTCATTATGCCGGTGTAGGCATCTTTTAGCTGTTTGCGCACCACCTGCTCATCCTGCTCATATATGGGTATAGTTATACGTCTATAGTCATTTGCTTTTTTGCTCTTCTCAACAAAGTCGAATATGCCCATATTCACCTTCCAGTTCTTTTCCTGGTAGTTCTCTATTAGTAGCTTATAGAATACCATCTGCCGCCAGTAGTCGCCGCCAAGAGGATCCTTTTCATTGGGGGATGCAGTGTAGGCAGATGCTGACTTATCGGGATCACCTGTTTTATAATCTATTACGGTACAGTTATCGCCATCCAGCTCTATCTTATCTATTTTACCCGTCACAGGTACGCCGTCCAATATATAACGTGATATTTTGAATTCTATCTCTACATTCTTTGAGAATTTTTCGATATAGTGATCGTAATATTCCGACAACAGTGCATTGCCCTGCTCCATACGTCGCTCAAATTGTATAGGCGTAAAACATTCAGATTCTGAATACAACGCCGAATTGAAGCCACCTACGAGGTGTTCCTTATCAGGAAACTCGCCGTGTTTCTCCTTCATGGTACGAAAGAAACGCTCCAACGCATAGTGTACTGCGCTACCAAAGGCCAGCGCGTCGTTTTTAAGGAAAGGTACGCGTAGCAGGTTCTCATAATAAAATGCCAGCGGGCATTTCAGGTATTTGGAGAGCGTAGTATAGCTCATTGTGAACTGCTGCAAAGCGTGATCCAGCCACTGGTGATTGGCCAGCTTTATGCGTACATCCGGCACAGGCTCTATGATCCATTCAAGGTGTTTCAATACATCTTCTTCGCCCAGCACTGGCATCAGGCGTTCTTCAGGCAGGGATATTTCATCTATAAAAGAGGAAGTCTCCAGACTTTTGCCAACATTATCATTCAATGCAAAGGACACTTGCAGGTGCTTTTTAGCGCGTGTAAGTGCTACATAAAACAGGCGTCTGGCCACTTCTACTTTATAAGTCTTCTCTGCATCGTCATTTGTATTGGTTAGTGTATCCGGTAGTTTATAATCACTGTTGCCTCCTTTCTTCCCTTCCCAATAGTTTTTGGTGCAGCCGATGAGAAATACGTATTCAAACTCATTACCTTTTGCACCGTGTGCCGTATAAAAATGAACGCCGTTATCGTTCTGTATTACCTTCTGAATGGGAATAGCAATATTCTCATCGCTCATGCGCTCCAGCATTCGTAACAAGTCAGCGGGCTTAATGCGCGAATTTCTGCTATGGGCATCCTTCACAAATTCGAAAAAGGTATGCAGCACCTGTATGTTCCAGGTGTAGTCTTTTGTTTGGGTAAGGTAATTTACAATACCGCCTTCATATACTATCTTCTCAATGAGCATTGGCAATGGTAACTCCGTTTGCTGACGTTGCCAACGCGCTATATTATCGCCCAGTCGTCGCAGGGCTTTGGCAGAGCTAAGATTCAGTGACTCCAGCAATAAACCATTTGTAAGCAACAGTCGCCAGTAGCCAAGGCTTCTATCCTTTTGTTTGTGCTGTTGTATGTACAATGATAGCAGCGCAATATCAGTAGGATCAATTTCGTAGTAAGGTGCATGCATCATTTCAAACAACAGACCTTCTGCGCTATATGGTGATTTGCGCTCCATCTCCAGATAGTTCACCACACTTATCAACTGCTGTATCAGTGGCAGGTCCAGTATATTCACTGATTTTTTTACGGAGTAAGGGATGCCCTTGCGCTCCATCAGTGCTATGATATTTTCGGCCTGTTTGTGTTGCGCATATAGCACAGCTACATGGTTCAGGGGCACCTTTGCCTGCTGCAGTCTTTCTATCTGCATCACAACATCGGCTTCTTCCTGCAATACATTCAGATAGCCCTTGACGGTTGGCACCACTGTTTCATTCCCATCCTTAAAACGGTGGGCCGATGCTATAATATTCTTATCAAGCTGTAGTTCCTGCAGTTGGTATATCAGTCTTTGCTTGTTGTACTGAATCGTTGCGCTCGCTTTATCCAGTATAGCCTGAGATGAGCGATAATTTTGCGGCAGCACTATGATCTTTATTGTTTGCCGGTAGCGCTGATAAAAATCTATGATGTTGCGTATACGTGCGCCCTGAAACTCATAAATAGACTGATCATCGTCGCCCACCACAAAAATGTTGGAATCCTCGCCCCAATATTCTGTAAGCAAATTCAACAATTCGTTCTGAGAGCCATTGGTATCCTGAAACTCATCTACCAATATGAACTGGTGGCGCTCCTGGTAGCTCTGCAGCAGAGCCGGATGCTTCTTAAATATATCCAGTACCCAGAGGATCATGTCATTGAAGTCGTAGCGGCCTATATTGCGCATGCGTGCTTCATAATCGTCAAACAGCTGTGAGGCGGCCATGGTCAGTTCCATGCGCTTTGCCTCTTCATCCACCAATGCCTGCTTCACATCACCTTTGCTATATCCTTTTACTGCTTTCTTGTAGATATACTCATCGCGGGTTGGAATATCCTTCAGGTACAGATCGATAGCCTCAGCTATATCTGCAGGACGCATGTGCTCACGCTTCATCAGATCGAAAAGGCGGCTTATGCGGTTCGCATCGTAGTATATATTCCCACTCAACTTGCGCAACACATGGCCCTGAGGAAGGTCTTCCAGCATACTGTACAGCAGTTCTGTACGTTCAAGGTCTGTGATAGGCTGCAGTGTACGCAGGCTAAAGTATTCACTGTTATTCTGGATAATGTTGTTACAAAACGCGTGGAAGGTATGGATATTCACCCTATGTGCGGCTGTACCTATTACCTGTACCAGCCTGCGTCGCATGGCATTAGTAGCCTCATCGGTATAGGTAAGGCAGAGTATTTCATGGGGCTGCACCTGGGCATCGCTACGCAGCAGGTTGGCAATGCGCATGGAAAGTACTTCTGTTTTGCCGGTGCCAGGGCCTGCTATCACCATCACCGGGCCGTATATACTGTCTACGGCCTCCTTTTGCTGCTCATTCAGGTTGTTATAACGCTGCAGGAAAATGTCCTCATTAATGTTCATTTGCTCGTCTCTAAAGTATTATTCATGAAGTTAGCACAATGCCGCTAATCTGTAAAATGCAACGCAATGGTCATCAATTTCTTAAAGCTTTGTGATATATGCAGAAATACTGGTTCATTCCCTTATTTTTGTATTAATACAAATTCAATTATTCGTACCGTATTATGAAGAAGTTACTATTGTTGGCAACTATACTTTGCAGCCTGGCTACATTTCCATCTTTCGCGCAAACAGCTCCGCCTCCTCCGCCACCACGCCCTTTGCCTATGCCGGATTCGCTGACCTATACAAAAGGGACCGAAATGCCTGCATTCAAAGTAAGACAACTGGACAGCAATACCATCTTCAACACTTATGATATCCCCAAAGGCAAGCCTACCATGCTGATGCTGTTCATGCCTGACTGTGAGCATTGCCAGAAACAAGTGGAACGCATGTTAGCCGGAATGGATTCCATAAGCAATGTACAGATCTACTTATTCAGCCCTGTGCCAGTGTTTAAGATCAAAGAGTTTTACGAAAAATATCACCTGGGGAATCATAAAAACATAGCACTTGTGGGACAGGAATACCAGTTCTTCTTTGCCAGTTTTTATCACGCAAGCTCAGTTCCTTTTATAGCTGTATACAACCGTAATAAGAAGCTGCAGCGCTTATTTCAGGGTAGTGCAAATTTGAGAGATATTGAGATGGCCGCGGAAAGCAGATAAAATCATTAACAATATAAAATGAAATGGCGGGTAGCTACCCGCCATTTTTTATGCTTCTTCGTTATTGTTGTTTTCTGTTTCTGCTTCAGACTGAGTATCTGTTTTGGCTGTAGCCTTCGCTTCCAGCTCTTCCAGTTGCGCCTTCACCTCTGCTATCTTTTCCATACGACGCTTTATACGCTCAGCTCCCTGCTCTATTAGTTTTTCGAGGTGTTGCTTTAGTTCCTCGGCCTTGTGACCGGGAGTTATATTTTGCAAGCCGTTTGTGAAGTCTTCTATTTTATCTTCTTCGTCCTTTAATTCTTCCTCCAATTTTAAAAGGAAGTTGCGCGTCTGCTCTACGCGGTTAGACATCTGTTTTTCTGCCTGGCGCTTACGCTGCTCCCTGTTCTCGTCCTTACGGCCGAAGAAGTATTTGCGTGCGCTTATGAACTGCTCCCACATGGTATTGCTATGCTCGCGCGGCAGGGGCCCTATCTTCTTCCATTCCGTCATCAGTTCATTCATCTCATCGCTTGCATCGCGCCATTGGGTGGAGGTCTTCAATTTCTCTGCCCTGTTTAGCAAAGCCATTTTTTGTGCGTAGTTATCTTCCTGCGACATACGCACCGTTTCGAAATGGTGACGCTTTGCATTGAAGAAGAAATCCTTTGCTACATTCAGCCTGCTCCATAGTTCATCTGCTTTCTCCAGAGGTACACGACCTACGTTCTTCCATTCTTCCATCAGGTCTGCGAATGCCTGGGAAGTGGTGCCCCATTCTGTGCTATCTTTGAGACCTTCTGCCCTTTCGACAAGTGTTAGTTTAATAGCATAGTTTGATTCCTGCTCTTTCTGTATAGATTCGAAGTGAACTTTTTTTCTGTCATAAAAGCTGTTCTTGGCGCTGATGAAACGATTCCATAGCTCCTCGTTCTTGTCGGCTATGGTGCGGCCTATGGTTTTCCATTCGTCCATTAACTGCTTAAATATCTCCGTCGTTTCCTTCCAGCTTTCTGATGCTGCCAGGTGTTCTGCCTTTTCTACCAGCTCCATTTTCAAGTCCAGGTTTTGCAGCATTTCTTTCTCATGCTCCTCCTGGTGATGGCGCTTGTGCTCGAAGAATTTGTTGCGCGCAGCCTCCAGCCTGTTCCAAAGGGCATCATTGCGCGATTTATCGAGGTAGCCTATCTGCTTCCATTGTTCAGCAAGATCACGATAGGCTTGTGTTGTCTCCTTTATATGATCGTTGTGTACCAGCTCTTCAGCTTGCTGCACCAGCTTCAGCTTCAGGTTGTAATTATTTTCTGAGAGTGAATGCAATGTGTGTGACCAGTCGCTTACCAGCTTGTATAGCCTATCGAAATCGCCTACCGCATTAGCATGCAGTAAATAGTCCTTTAATCGTTCTATCTTGCCGGCCAGCTTCAGCTTGTCTGTGGCGGCTACCCATTCCGTTTCCAGCTCTTTTACTTTAGCCTCCAGCTCCCTGAACTTCTCCTTCAGGGCATTCAGCATTGTTTCTGCATTTGCTGCAGTAAGGGTGGCGATAGAACGCTCCTTGTTATTGCCGAGTGCATTTAGCAGCAACTCGCCATTGTCTTTCATAGTGAATAGCTCTTTACCCTGGAATGAAATCTGTTCCCACCAATCATTCAAGGTAAGCTGGTTTACATCGTTGGTCATAACCTCGTCCGTTTATTAATAAAAGTATTCAATGCATCAGTATTGCAATATAATACTAATTTATATTAATATCAGTCGAGGAAACTAATAATTAATGTGCACCAAAAACCTTTTGCAGTAAGGAGTTAACCCTGGCTGCGGGATTGGTTCGGATCTTTGTTTCTTCCTGGGCTATGATGATGAACAGTCCATTGAGGGCGCGTTCTGTAACATAGGCTGTAAGGTCGGGATTTACTTTGCTGACGAAAGGGATCTTATTGTAAGTGGTAAATACCTGTGACCAATACTTAGTAGCGTCCACCTTAGCAAGCGAGGCGCTGATGACAGGACGAAAGGCTGCGGTGAGTGCGGCAGTTGTTTTGGCTTTCAGATATTGCGTGGCAGCGTCGTTGCCACCTTTTAATATAGATAAACCATCCTGGATAGTCATGTGTGTGATGGCATCTACAAAAATAGGGACAGCTTTGGGTGCTGCATCTTCTGCTGCGCGGTTCATGGAAAGCACTGCTTTATCAACCAGATCTCCCATACCTATATTACTTAAAGCGTCCTTAACCTGCTGCGCCTCGGGAGGCATTAATATCTTAACCAGCGCATCTCCGAAATAGCCATTCACAGCGCCCAGCTTAGTAGCAGAATTCTGAGTACCTACTTTCAAAGCTTCTTTCAGCCCATTTGTAATTTCAGAAGTACTAAGATTATTTATTGAACCACCGCTACCGGACCTGCCTGTGTACTGGTCTAAATTGACATTATTTTTCTTAGCTACATCTTTTACCATATCGCCAAAGTTCTGTGCCTGTGCGATGTGGACAGATGATAAGGAAACAGCTGCTAAGAGTAGCGCTTTGAATGATTTGTTCATGTTTATGCTATTGATAAATAAGAAACCAAAAATGATACCAAATGAAGGTAAGTAATTGATTTAAACTAAAATGTAACAATTAAGGTAAAAAAAGTTTGTATGGTCAAATGGGATATTTTAATAGTTAAAGCCGCTACCAGATTGGCTCATTACGATTAAACAAATCTCTCAAAATGTTACAAAATGTCGCATTTTAAAAAGTATAAAGTAAAAAGCACCTGGTAGAAAGCTGTTTTTTGAAGTAGGTTTATAGCATGTCAAAGAACTTATATGCGTATTGACGTTGATGGAACTTAGTGCATACTTTCAGGAGATGTCTCATTACATTCGACATGAAGGCCCTGACGGATTTTCTTCTTAGCAAGGTACTATTGTTAACAAGCGGGTTCCAAAAAAGATATGCACATTTTAAATTAAAATTGACAAATTTAAAAAGTACAGATGCAAGGCTTATTAGCTGTGCATGCCGCCGCCTTTGGCTCCGCCGCCGCCACCGTTACCACCCTGACCACCGCCACCCTGATCGTTGTCTTCACCCTGCTTCAGGTTATTTTCCCTGTCTTCTTCGCCTGGTTTAGCATTTGGCTGGTTATTTTGCTTGCCCTTGCCTTTACCTGCTTTGTTGCCAAAATCGGATTTGCCAAAACGATAAGTAAATGTGATATTTCCTATACGTGTTTCACGATCGCGGTAGTACGTTTCGTTGTACGAAGCAAAATCATAATAAGTGGTTGTCTTATGTGTGTTGAAGATATCTGATACATTGAATACCAGAGTGGCCTTATTATTCTTCAGGAAGTTCCAGCGAAGGGCTGCATCCATCCACCACATTGCATCTATACTGCCCTGGGCAATGGGTTTGGCAGATTCATAATTCCCTACTATTTGCAATGAAAGGCCTTTTGACAATTTGAGATTCGTGTTCAATTTACCAAACCAGCTGAAGCCACTGTTGTCTGCCACATACGGCCTGTCAATAGGATCTATGTTGCCTACTTTTATTTCATTCTGGAATAGGTTAACGTCCAGGGTTACATCCCATATTGGCAATATCTGCACGTGGCCTGTACCTTCAAAACCATAAGTAACCCCTGAGGCAAGATTCATAGGTTGCTGAAACTGGCGGCCCAGATACTGACCCAGACCACTGTCTGAAGGAAGAATGGTACGCGTGATACGCTCAATGAGATTTTGAGTGTATTGATAATAAACGTTGGCCATTAAATTATCACCGCGATTATCCAGCTTCGAATAGCTAAGCTCAATGTTATGTATGAACTCAGGATCAAGGTTAGGATTGCCTTCAGATACTATGCCCGGATTTGATACATCCTTAAATGGCAATAGCTGCCAGAAATTAGGCCTGTTGGTACGGCGACTATAATTGAGGTTAATGGTTTGCTGATTAGGCAGCTGATAGGATACAAATGCAGAAGGAAAGAGATTGAAATAAGTTTTGTTATAAGTTCTATTATCTACCACTTCGTTCTTACCGTTATATATTACATCTTCCACACGCAAGCCCGCCTGATAGGAAAACTTGCCTACCTGATCATTCCAGTTGACGTAGCCCGCATGTATCTGCTGCGTGTAATTGAACTTCGTAAGTAAGGAAGAGTCCACCGCTTCCGCTTTGCCCGGTGTGTCCACCAGCGGATTATTGCTGCTGGTAAAACCATAGAACTGTGATTTCCAGCCCAGGCCCAGCTTACCATTTTTTGTAAACAAAGGATCGGTATAGTCTGCCCAGGCATTAAAGCTATTATTGGTACCTGTGCCTGGGGCAGTTTCATAAATGCCGGTATATTGTGGAGTACCAGCAGAATCTATATTTGTTTTATAATGCTGATTGCGACTGAAATTAGAAACAGAATAAGTAGCATCTATATCCAGCTCTTCGTCTTTCTTTTTGAATTTATGTTTGTAGTCGATCGCTGAAGATAGGGACAGCGGACCGCCTTTTGCATCGGAAGTACGGTGCACAAGCGATGTAGCGTTACCGGTTTCGTCCTTTGAGAGGTAAGTATTATAATCTGAATTATCGGTATAACCGAAATTCATCACATTCAGGTTTTGCGTAAATGTGAGTGAATTATATTTATCAAAATCATAGGTTGCACCAAGTGAATTGAAAGAACCATCGAAATGACGCATAGCATGTTCGTAGGTATGATATGAATTAGGCCCTGTGCTATCGTAGAAATTGTTCTTACGATCTGTAGTAGTATTGTTATAGTTGCTATTGAACCTGGAGCTGCTGTTCAGGAATACATTCCATTTATTTTTCCTTACATTCAAAGACAGGTTGCCATTGTATTTATCGCCCGTACCTGCACCCAGGGTAATGCTACCATTTATACCAAGCTTCTTATCCTTCTTGGTAACAATGTTGATAATACCGGTGAGGCCCTGTGCATCATATTTTGCAGAAGGATTGGTTATCACCTCCACACTTTCGATACTTGCACCCGGCAGGCTTTGCAAAGCAGAAGTGACATCACTACCTAAGAGCGTAGCAGGTTTACCATCTATTAATACAGTTACATCGCTTTTGCCGCGCAGGCTCACATTACCATCAGCATCTACCGTAACGGCAGGTACATTGCTGAGTACATCTGTGGCGCTCCCACCGGCAGTGGTTATATTTTTTTCTACGTTGAATACTTTTTTATCTATGCTCATTTCCATAAGCGGGCGTTCGCCGGTAACTTCAACTGTTTTAAGAGATGTAGCACCGCCAGTAACTTTAATACTGCCTAAGTTTTTATTGGGCGCATCTGCAGTTATGACAACATCTATTGTTTTTTCCTGAAGGCCTATGGCATTCACATGCAGCTTGAAGGTACCTACACCTGTGGGACCTATGCTAAAGGTGCCATCGTCTTTAGTAAGATCGCCGCTTACAACTGTGGCATCGGGACGAAGTAAAGTGACTGTGGCATATGAAATGGGGCTACCGTCCGTTCCTACAACTTTACCTGTAACCTTGCCCACAGTGGGCACAGTAGTGGCAGGGGACTGGGCGAAACCCAGAAATGAGAGAAGACAAAATAATATGGTAAAAAGGCTAAACTGTGTAAAACGGTTCATATTTTCCTGATGAGGGGCAAAATTGGCGCAAATAATTGACAAAAAATCAGCTGTCAGACAACAATATTGTTAAATAGTTTAATAGCCTAACACATACATATTTATCTATACATGCGCCAGGCTATAACATTGTTATAAAAATTATGCTAACTCTCCCAGCCCAGTTTTTCCTCAATCAGGTAATGGTTTCGATCTGATGCACTGCGGGAGATGAGCTCGGCTATAAAACCGGTAAGAAAGAAGAGCGTACCTATGACCATGGAGGTGAGTGCGAGGTAAAAGCCAACCTTGTTGGTAAGGCCAAAACCAGCTCCTTCCGTAAGGCGCTCGATGATGAGCCAGATAACAATTACGAAGCCAGCAAGGAACGTGAGTGTACCGAGGCTGCCAAAGAAGTGCATAGGCTTTTTGCTGAAACGGCTAACGAATTGTATGGACAACAGATCGAGAAAGCCATTGATGAAGCGCTCCCAGCCAAACTTTGAAGTGCCATATTTACGTGCCTGGTGCACCACTACCTTCTCTCCTATGCGCCTGAAACCAGCGGCTTTTGCCAGTACGGGAATGAAGCGGTGCATTTCGCCATAAACTTCAATACTCTTTACCACTTTTCTTTTATAGGACTTAAGGCCACAATTCATATCATGCAGCTTAATGCCAGATATGGCACGATTCACGCCATTGTATAATTTAGAAGGCAGATTTTTGGTAAAGGCATTATCGTATCTTTTTTTCTTCCAGCCACTAACCAGGTCATAGTTCTCGACTGTTATCATGCGGTAGAGCTCCGGTATTTCATCCGGGCTATCCTGCAGGTCGGCATCCATAGTAATGACCACATCGCCGGTGGCAGCTTTGAAACCTTCGTTGAGCGCTGCGGCTTTGCCATAGTTACGCTGGAACTTAATGCCGCGTACGGCATCGTACTGGTGGGAGAGCGTTTCAATGACATTCCAGCTATTATCGGTGCTGCCGTCATCTACCATTATTATCTCATGCGTAAAGTTGTTTCCCTTACATACACGTTCTATCCACTCCACCAACTCAGGGAGGGATTCTTCTTCATTAAACAGTGGTATTACCAGAGAGATATCGGGCATTCTATTCCTTTTTAAGCCGCTTGAACAGGCTTATTCTTTTTTACAATTGCAGCAACTATTAGTCCGAAAAGTGCATCGAGTACCAGGGAAGAGAAGAAACTCAACAAGTTTTTGCCTAAGCTAAAATGTTTTGCCTGCTCCATCTGAGAATCAAACTTAGCAGCCGTCTGGTCTATACTGGCCTGTGGCACATTGCGGCTGGACATGAAAGCAAGTGTACCTTCTTTCATTTTTTCCAGGAACATAGGATCTATATAAAGCATGTATATATAGGTGTAGATATAATAAAATATATCTGCGACCAGTATCATGATGAATATAGCACCAAAAGCAGTTTTGAAATCCATGTAACCACCCAGCGACTTTTTTATCTGGCTGGCAAGGATGCCCAGCATAAGCAGAAACAAAGCGTATCCTATTATTTTGATGCCGTAGAACATCAGCATGTTAGATACAAACATATTTTCGATGGTAAGCAGCACGATATATATAACCGCTGCTATGATGCCGAATAAAAATGCCTGCTTGTTTATGTTTGTTTTTACTACCTGGTCTTCCATGGATGAGTTATTTATTTATTTCAAAAATACTATTTGATACTATACCAAGTACATTCCCTTTCAATTCTTTACCACGATATAATATATTATCGGCTATCGATTTTGTATGAGACAGGGTGCGTTTGGCATCCGGTTGGAAAATGGTGAGGGAAGCTGTGCTGCCTTCGGCTATTTTAACATTTTGCAAACCAAATATGCGGCGCGGGTTGTAGGAGAGTGCTTTTACCAGGACATCTGTCTTAATGCCTGCGCCTGCAAGCATAGAGTAGACTATTTCCTGTATGGCCAGACCATCTGAAGCGTATTCAAATTCTTTGGCTTTGGCATCCCATTCCTGCGGGCGGTGGTGAGAGGTGATGCAATCTATAGTACCGTCATTAAGACCAGCCACCATTGCCTGCCTATCGGCCTCCGGCCTTAGCGGCGGGGTAACTTTATATATACTGTTGTAGGTTTCCAGCAGCTCATCATTAAGCATAAGATGATAAGGGGTAACAGAACAAGTGATATCCAGTCCTTCCTTTTTTGCATTGCGTATCATATTGAGCGCGGCTACTGTGGATACACCTGTGATGTGCAGCCGGGAGCTTGTGTAACGCAACAATTCAATATCGCGGTGCACCATGATGGTTTCAGCAAGTGCAGGTATGCCTGCCATGCCGAGGCGCGTGGATACCGGACCCTCGTGCATGAGGCCGTCTGCTGCTAACGCAGTATCAACCGGCAGCTGTATGATGATGCCATTGAAAGACTTTGCATATTCCAAAGCTTTGAGCATGAGGCCTGCATTCTGTATCGGCTTCCAGCCATCGCTGAAGGCTACTGCACCATTGTGGCGCATGTCCAGCATTTCTGCCAGGTTCTTGCCTTCTATATGCTGTGTTACGGCCCCTATGGGGTGCAACTGTACCGCATGGCCCTTTGCCTTCTGCAATATGTACTGTACGGATGACTTGGTATCAACTACCGGCTTTGTGTTGGGTAAAGTAAATACATCAGTAAAGCCACCTGCTGCAGCGGCCTTCAGGCCACTTTCTATCGTTTCTTTATGTTCAAATCCCGGCTCGCGATAATCGGCAAAAATGTCTACCCAGCCCGGGCTTACACATATATTTTCACCTTCTATAACAGAATCAGCCTTGGCTGTAATATTTTCAGAAACGGTTTTAATCTTCCCATCTTCGACTAAAATATCAAGTACCTGACCATTAAAATCGGAGTGGGTGTCTTCAATCCTTGCCTTGCGGATGAGCACGAGCATAAGCGGCTATTGAGTAGCAACGTTTTGTTTGCGAAAACTGCCTGCCAAAACATACGTTTCGGCAGCCAGCATTAACAGGGCTAAAATAACACAAACTTTCCAAAGCGGAAAACCAGGACCATTGCTGCTGCCGTTTGCATTACTAACTGAGGCTATATTAATCCATTTTATGTTATCTCCTTTCCAGTCATTTTTCAGGCTATTGAGGTCCCAGGTCTCGAGCTGGGATTCTGACCTGTTGGCATTCATGGCTATGTCTGAAGTATCGCCGGTGTGAGCGGCTAACTTATAAAAGCCGGGCTGCTGCACCACCTCATCGGCATAGACGTCGAGACCGGCACCATTAGGGCGCTGGGGCGGAATAATATCCAAGCCGGGGCCGTATAGGTGCACCATATTACGCTCATCAGCATTGCTGAGTGAGAGGTAAACAGGCCGCTGCCTGCCAATGTCCACCGCAAATACATCGCCGCTGCGCGACTGTACGGCCATCTGGTAAAGGAAGGGTACAAAGAAATAGCTGGCGGGGAAATTGCCTGCAGCTATATCAGCCGCGGTAGCACATATGTATAGCTGCCCCTTTGCCGGCCTGAAACGGGCAATGAAAGGATCGCCATTGCGAAAGCTCATAATGGACTGTTCATTGGCGCTGAGGCCTGAGTTGATAATATAATGCCAGTTGGCCTGCGGCAATTGTACATTTTCCGGTATTTTTTCGAAGAGGTCTTTTACCAGGTCACTGCCCTGCTGCAGGGAACTTACGTTTTGCGCTGCCGTGTCCAGCCCTGATATGGTAATATCTCCTGTAGCTTTCAGGCCTTCGTTGAGCGCGGCAAGATTGGCGGTTTGGCCCGGGAATATACAAACGCTGAGGCCCTGCAACATGGCGTTGTTTATGGATTTGCCAAGAGCGGCATCGATATGTGTGACACCATTCAGGATCACCAGGCTATATTCTTTCCAGTCCGCAGGCGCAGCATTTATAGCCACCTGGTTGAGGCGGAAACCATTGTAAGCGCGAAAGGCTGCCTGTATGTAAGGATTGGCCTGGCCTTCATTCAATGCCAACACTGATAAATTGGGCGCGCTACGGGCTGTGATACGGAAAGTATCATCAAAGCGGGCCATGGCATCATTTACCGTAAGCATAGTGTGCTGCCAGCCTGCATCATTGACCTGAAAACTTAAAGTATCTGTATGTTCGTTCTTATCATTAAATGATAGTGTTGCGGCATTTTTCACCTGGCCGTTTATGGACAACTGCAATACGGGTGCTTCAGCAGGCAGCTTGCCGATGGCGCGGGTATGCACTATTAGTTGATTGCTTTGACCTGTTTGCAATACCGGAGAGCTGAGGTAAGCTGTATCAATGTATATATTCTGCAAGGCATCTGTTTGTACAGGTACACCGTAGAAGTTAACATGCTGCATTAAAGATTTGTCCGGCGCGGCGGTAAAGGCAGTGCGCTGGAAATCGGAGTAGTAATAGAGATCGGCAGCGGCAGCGGTTTCGCTCTGTACCAAGCTTTGTACTGTAGACAGCAACTGATTGACAGATCTGCCCGCCGGTGAAATGGAAAGGCCATTTATTTCCGCCATAATTTTCTCCGGGGGCAAGGGTTGATAACCAAGGGGCTTATCATTACTTAATAAAATAAAACGACTACCTGCGGGAGCGTGCTTCAATTGTTTGATGGCTGCATCTTTGGCAATGTCCAGTAAGGTGAGCGCACCCTTCTTTACAGACATGCTATAGGAATTGTCGATATATATTACCTGTAAGCGATTGCCGGTGTCTGTTTTGGCTTTCCGGTTGAAGAAAGGCTGCGCAAATGCAAGTATGAGGGCAGCGAGAAACAGGAGGCGCAGCGTGAGCAGCAATTTATACCGAACCTGCGATTGCCGGCGCGAGTGCAACTGGATGTTTTTGAGGAAACGCACATGCGGGAACAACACCGTCTTGTACCTGCGCAGGTTGAACAGATGTATCAACACAGGTATGGCCAGCGCGAGCCCGGCAATGAGAAAAAGCGGATATAAAAAGCTCACCTAACAAATATAGGGGAATGTATGTAGTGTAGCGCCTTTTGCGGTGTGTATATATAAGGAAAGGCAATAATCAGGCGGCGGCAGCGTTTATTTCTTACATTTGACAGCAGCTTTTTTAATATGAATATCTACAGGCGCCTACTACTATCAACTACTATATTATCTGCATTTACAGCTCATGCGCAGGATAAGCCTATTGGCTACTGGCAATCTCATTTGCCTTACAATACTGCGGTGAGTGTGGCTACAGATGGCAATATATTATATACCGCCTGTCAGCAAAGTTTCTTTACTTATAATGAAGCGACAGGCGAAACGATACCATACAGTAAAGTAGAAGGCATGTCGGACGTGGGCATGCGATATGTGGCTTATGACGCAGGCACATCGACCGCGATACTTGCATACCAGAACAGTAACATTGATCTTTTTCAAAACAATACGTTTTATAACATACCTGACCTGAAGAATAAGGCGGTGGCCGGCGTGAAAAATATAAACCATATATACACGGAGAATGGCATGGCCTATCTGAGCACGGACATTGGCGTGCTGGTAATAGACCTGAATAAAAGAGAAGTAGAGGAGTCATACATATTTACACCCAACAGCCGGGTGGTTTCCATAAAGGGCTTTTCATCTGCCGGGAATTATTTCTATGCTATCACTACTGCGGGCCTGTACCGTGTAGATAAGCGCATACCTGACGTGCAGAACTTTAGTGAGTGGTCGCACATAGACAGCAACAATGTATTTACCGGAATAACCACCGTAAACAACCAGTTGTTTGTAGCAACCTTTGATAGTGTGTTTACTATAAATGCAGATACACTGCAGCTTGTTTATAAAACAACCAATAACATAAACCATATAGACCCCGCAAAGGGCGGCATATGGATAAGCGAACAAAACCGCACTGCTTATAAGGGCATAGTGAACAAGCTGGATGCAACAACTTATCAAGTAGTAGACTCTGCGCATCCTAAATGGGTGCCGGAGCAGACAGCAGAGCTGACAGATAACAGCCTATGGATAGCCGATGCTGCAGTGGGCCTAAGCAAAAGAAATGGCAATGGTACAGAACAGCACCAGCCTAATGGGCCTTCGTACCCGGCATCGTTTGACATATATGCGCACAACAAAGAAGTGTGGGTGGCACATGGTGGCTTTACAGATGCCTATCATCCTTCCAATAACTCAACCGGATTTTCGGGTTTAGTGAATGGCGTATGGCATACTTACACTTACGATCCTAATACTTTATATAACCCGATCAAGGATTTTGTGAGCATTACCAAAAGCCCGATAAACGGGAATATATATGCGGGCTCTTTCCAAAACGGGCTATATATAATGCAGCCTGATGGTACAGAAGTAGCACAATTACAAAACCCGCCATTAGAACCCGATCCGAATCTTTACCCGGACATACAGGTAATGGGCCTTACGTATGACAATAATAACAACCTTTGGGTAAGCATGTTCGGCTCGCCGCATAACCTGCTGGTGAAAACACCGGACAGTGTATGGTATAAATACACCGTGAGAACAGCATCTTCCGGCTTCCCGCTGAGTGGCGGCCCGATAGTAGTGGATGATAATAATCAGAAATGGATAGTGGCTTCTGATGGTGGCGGTGTAAGTGTGTTTAGCGATAATGGCACACTTGATAATACTGCTGATGATCAGCAGCGCAGCTTAACTACAGGTGTAGGATATGGCAACCTGCCAAGCAACACCGTATTTTCTATAGCGCAAGACAAAAATGGCGACATATGGGTAGGTACTAACAATGGAATTGGCATCTTCAACTGCGGCGGCAGCATCTTCCAGGGCTGTGATGCGCAGATACCTATAGTGCAATATGACAAGTATGCCGGCTACCTGTTTGCAGGAGAGAATGTAAGGAGCATTGCCGTAGATGGTGCTAACCGCAAATGGGTAGGCACGGATAATGGAGTATGGTTGCTATCACCGGATGCGAGCAAGATCATTTACCGCTTTACTTCAGACAATAGTCCACTGCCATCGAACCATACAGAAAAGATTACTATTGATGCGGTGACGGGTGATGTTTATATAGGTACTGACCAGGGACTGGTGACCTACCACAGCACTGCCACCGAAGGCGGTACTACTAACAGCAATGTGCTGACCTATCCGAACCCTGTGCCACCGGGCTACGGCGGTACTATAGCCATAAAGGGACTGGTAGCCAATGCTGATGTACGTATCACGGATGTATCGGGACAGCTGGTGTATCGCACTACTGCGCTGGGTGGACAGGCTGTATGGAACGGAGTTGACTATACAGGACACAGACCACAATCAGGCGTGTACCTGATATTTGTAACCAATAGCGATGGCACACAAACCTATGCTGGCAAGATGGTGTTTATGCAATAACGCCTATGTTACAAAACACAAAAGGAATAGTACTGCGTGCTGTAAAGTATGGTGAAACGAGCCTCATCTGCACCATCTTTACCGGCTACTTTGGTGTGCAGTCATACATAATACAAGGCATACGTAACAGCCGATCAAAAGGCAGCCGGGCAGGACTTTTTCAACCAGCCACATTGTTGGACCTGGTAGTGTATAACAAACCGCAAACCAACCTGCAGCGCATAAAAGAATTTCAGCCGGCCTACATATACAATAATCTGCAGGAAGAAATAGTAAAGAACAGCATTGCATTATTCTCTGTAGAGCTGCTATTGCGTTTATTACCGGAGCAGGCACCTATGCCGGAGTTGTTTGATTTCAGCTTTGCCTATTTCGAAGAGCTGGATAAATTGCCTGTTAGCGAGGTAGCAAATTTCCCACTTTACTTTATCATCAATTGCGGGCGCTTTCTTGGTTATGATATAAAAGGACACTTTGATACAGACACACCCCATTTGAATCTACATGAAGGTGGCTTTACTCACAACCCGCCTGCCTTAAGCCCCTATGTGAGCGAGGAAGATGCCCGGGCTTTTGAACAAGTATTGCAGGCCGCTGATACTACCGCACTAAAGTATATAGATATGAATGCAGCCATGCGTTATCGCCTGCTGGACTGGCATATGGAGTTTTTGCAACAGCATACGCAGCACCTGGGCAATATAAAATCGCTGGCAGTGCTGCAGGCTATATTGCATTAATATAGGCAGCTTAGCGCAGGGCTTTGTAAATTTGCAGATCATGAGGAAATTACTGCCACTGCTTTTAGCATTGATACCTGCATTTACCTATGCGCAGGAAGAGCTAAATGTTCATCATTACCCACAACACCTGTTTCGCAATCCCTTGAACATTCCTATTTACCTGGCGGGTAATTTTGGCGAGTGCAGGCCCGGGCATTTTCATAGCGGCGATGATATAAAAACATTAGGCAAAGAAGGACAACCCGTATATGCCGCTGCAGATGGCTATATATCGCGTATAAAGATGGAGAAAGGCGGCTTTGGGCACGCTATATATATAACGCACCCTGAAGGATATACCACACTATATGCACACCTTAGCACCTTTGTACCCAAGCTACAGGAATACCTGCGCAGGCAACAATATGAAAAGGAACGCTGGGATGTAGACCTGCAATTCTCTCCTGGCACATTTCCTGTGAAGAAGGGGCAGCAAATAGCATGGTCAGGGAATACAGGTGGTTCAACAGCACCCCACCTGCACTTTGAAATAAGAGATACTAAAACAGAGCACCCGTTGAACCCTGAAATGTTTGGATTGCCTATTGTAGATAATATACCACCTAAGCCAAAGGCTATAGCAGTATATGACCTGAAGCAAAGCATTTATGAACAGGACCCTAAGATAATGGCATTAAAAAAAGGCAGCAATACATATACATTAAGTGATGCTGATACCTTAATAACAGACGCGGGGCTGGCCGGCATAGGTGTAAATGTAGATGACTATATGAATGGCAGCGATAACACAATTGCATTTTACACCATGGAGCTTCTTATGGATGACAGCATACAGGCCGAAGTGCGGCTGGATGATATAGGCTATGATGAAACGCGATATGTAAATGCCTATGCTGATTACAAAACGCATGAACAAAAGAAAGAATGGTTTCAATGTTTGTTTCGCCTGCCGGGCAATGAACTAGGGCATATTTTTGAAAACATCAATGTCAACAACGGTGGGCTTAGTATAAGCGATAACAGCGTTCACAAAATAAAAATCAAGATAACGGATGATAAGGGCAATGTATCACTTATATCATTTTACCTGCGCAGCAGTGGCGATTTTGTTGCGCATAGTAATTGTGACAATCTTTTCAAGTGCACACAAAGCAATTCATTTGAACAACCGAATGTAAAATTCAGCCTAGACAATAAAACCATTTATGATGATATCTGCTTCAAATATCAAAGTACGCCTGATGCCACAGATTTTTCTAATAAATACCAAATACACTATTCTTATGTACCTGTTCATCATTCCTTTGATCTGTACATAAAACCCAATACCGCCATACCTTTTGAGCTGCGCGATAAAATAGCCATGATGTATAGTGATGGAAGGGATGAAGACGGACGCGGTGCAGTAGCGATGGACCATGGCTGGTATAAGGCTGGCGTGCGAAACTTTGGCAGCTACTGGCTGGTGGCAGATACTGCTGCACCTGTTATAAAACCGATGCAAAAAGAAAACAGCAACCTGGCCAAAGCAAAGCAAATAACCTTTGTGGTGAAAGATGCGATAAGCTCAGTAAGGAAGTTTAAGGGCGAGCTGGATGGCAAGTGGATATGTTTTGAACAGCATAATGACCTTTTCTTCTATCAGTTTGACAAGCATTGTCCCAAAGGGAAACATAAACTTATATTCACGGCAACAGACGAAAATAATAATACAGCCACATACGCACTTAACTTTACCAGATGAGCGAAGCATCAAAGATGATATTGAAGGCAGGCGTTAAAGCACCTGACTTTACTGCACCGGACCAGGATGGCAACACTGTTTCACTGCACGATTATAAAGGGAAAAAAGTAGCGCTTTATTTTTATCCGAAAGATGATACACCTACCTGCACGGTAGAGGCATGCAACCTACGCGACAATTTTGCGCTACTAAAAAAGAAAGACATAGTGGTGCTGGGTGTGAGCAGAGATGAAGTAAAGAAGCATAAGAAATTTGAGAAGAAATATTCATTGCCCTTTACGCTGATATCTGACGTGGACCTGAAAATAAATCACGATTACGGCGTTTGGGCATTGAAGAAATTCATGGGGCGCGAATATATGGGCACTTTGCGCACTACCTTCCTTATAAATGAAAAAGGGAAAATAGATCATATTATTGAGGATGTAACATCAAAGGACCATACGCAACAGATACTGGACACCTGGGGACTTTAGAACTGGAAGTGCACACTACCAAAAATGCCAAAGTAACGGCCTTTATCTTCATTAGGCTGGGGCTTCGGTGTCACGCGCCAAACGAAGTCTATACGGAAGAGCTCCAGTATATTATCGACACCTGTACCCAACTCTATATATGGATTGCCTTGTAGGGTATGGAAGTCATAACCCTTATTGAGATTAAGTTGCTGGTTTGCATCGCTAAGAGAGCCTATTACACCTTTAGCTGTCCAGAACTGGCGCAGCTTGGCGCGGCGCAGGTATGGTATATAGTTGAAGATGCCACCACCAATATTGTGCTCTATGCTGAAGCCTGCATATTGATCGCTGATGAATTCATATTTGTTCATCATTTCAAAGGCAAAGCGATTATAATAGTAGTACTCATTGCCCGGGTGTATTTCCAGCAGCGGGTAAGGGAGTGTACCAAATACCTTTCCTGCAAACAGATTATAATACAGCGAACCGAATGGCGCTATAGGCACTGTATTAGAAACGGTGAAGCGCGCTTTCTGATAATCATAAGCACTGTTAAAAATTCCCTTTGCACCACCAGATACATCCAGCTGCAATATTGGGTATTTACTGCCCAGGCTTACGCGCAGGTAGTTACCTTCCAAAAACTTTTCTTTATATGCCCAGCGCAACCTGATAGACGCCTCAGAGCTTATAACACTATTAGTGGGATTGCCTTCGAGATCGCGAAATATACCAGCGAATGGCAATGGGCTGAAAGGCGTGAACTCTTTGTGTTGCAAGGTGAGCTTATGGCTAAAGCCATTGAAATATTCTTTGTAAAACTCAAGCCTGTCCTCATCAGAAAAAGCAAGTTTCCAGGGCACACCAGGCTTGCGGAACAGGTAGCTGAATATATTGTCCGCTGTACCCACTTCAGCGTAGTAATTGGTACTATGGTCTATATCATATGTTTTGGAACCGTAGAGGTACATGCGCGGCTTTCTGTCCAGCAGCCACAGGCCTGTGAACTGATATTTAAAGCGCTCGTCTTTATCGCCATAAGCGAGGTAACCGGTGAGGTGGACATTCTTAGAGAACTCCGGCGAGGTACCCATGGAAAATCTGAAACGATTACCTTCTATAGAGTTAGTACTATACAAATACCAATAGGGGCCGAATTGAAGTGAACCTACATCATAGGTGCCTATAAACAACAGTTTGAAAAGATTCTTATAGGTTTTGTATATAGGTAAAGATTGTATGGTATCAACCATTTTATAAATGGACTTCTCATTTTTAGACAGTGAATCCGGACGAATGGTAGCCCAATACGCATCAGAATATTTGCGTGCCGAGTCAGACACTATTACATCTTCTTTATATTTTTTGTCGTCCAGTATATTATCAATGCTGGTATCGTTTAATACCACATGACTGTAAGAGGTAGTCTTGCGGCCTATGAAGCCTGGTATCTTTAGTCCATATGGTGCGTTAAAATCGGCTATGAATTTGTCTTTTATACAAAACCAGAAGCTATCCTGCACGGGCGCAAACTCTTGGTACACGCTTACACGGTTTACATAGTTCACATTAGCCAGGTTAGGTACTTCCATGGATATGCGTTGTAAAGCGAACACCGTATCTACCACCCAGAAATCACCATAGAAGCAATTCTCCCCTTTTCTACGCGGCTCAAACTGCACCAATATTATTTTGTGACCATAAGCTACTTCGGTATCTTTTATCTTATAGTTGTAATAAAACAGACCTGAGTTACTGATGGGGCTTACAAACTTTTTATCGAATACAGGGATGAAATTATCGTAGGAGTTTACATTCTGGTAAATGCTGCCCAACAACTTTGTTATGCCTTCATTCTTCACACCCTTCACCATTGAGGCCTTTATGAACTCGCGCTGCTTTTTGGGTTTGCTTCTATAGTAATAGTCAGACAAAGTTTCGGTGAGATATAAGGGCAGGAAAGGTTTGGCTTCGGACACAGTATCAATGTTATCATATATAAATCCAAACTTCTTCAGCAGCGGTATTTTTTCGAACTGATCGCGGGAGAGTCTTTCCAGGTCGGCCTCCAGTTTGTTGTACGCCTGGTAGCTGTAATTATCAATACGATCAGGATTATTTTCAGGTTTGTGTTTGATTATATTTTTCAATAACAGAACAGCCGGGTCCTCGCCTGCATGCACCACCACTTCGCCCAACTGATTGGCGGCACGTTCCATTTCAATAATGGTCTGCAGGTTATGATTGTTCCTATCAAAGCGCCTGCTATAGGCAGTATAGCCTATTGCTGTAACACGTAGCGTATCATTGGGTGCTTTATCAAATTTCAATGAGAAGTTACCATCCACATCTGCTGCCGTACCTACACTGGTATGCGGAAAGAAAACCACCGCAAATGGAATACCCTCTCCTGTATTTGCATCTCTCACTTTGCCACTTATGGTATAGCTATTGCCGGTAACGGGCGCTACATTACTCAAGTTTGCGGTATCCTTTTGCAGGCTATCAGGCCGGCGACTGACAATGGTATCCTTGCGAAGTGTATCCTGTGCAATGGCAGACTTTAGGGATGAATCATATTGCTTCAGCAGAGCGGTATCAATATGGGACCGGGCGCTATCCGCCATCTGAGCATAAATAGATCCATGCAGCGCAAACACCAGGCCCAACAGTATGTACAATGCCTTCCTAAAAATCATATCAGTTTATGTCCCAATCCATTAAGCAATGTAACCATTTGCTTTAAAATATTTTTCAAAAACCGTACCGAATAATAGCTTTTGGATAATAATAACAGATGAATGACCAACCTAACAACGCCGGATTGAAAAAAAATTAGCAACTACTACTTTCAGGCCTTACTTTTACGTATTATGGCTCTTGATTTAAAGCAATTTAGAATTGTTGCTTCGCGTAAGAAAAAATCTTTGACTGCTTTCCTGCAAAAACTGGATGAAATAGTACCGGAAGATATGCCCAAATTGGTGGCCGAAGTAGATGCCACTGTATGGCGTGATATTGACTGTACCACCTGCGCCAATTGTTGCAAAACAATGACACCTACCTTCCGCAGATCGGATGTTTTGCGTATTTCAGAACATCTGAATATGAAACCGAAAGATTTTGTAGAAAAATGGCTGATAAAAGAAGAGGATAGCGGTGACTGGGTAAATAAGTCACAGCCCTGCCAGTTCCTGGTAGATAACAAATGCTCTATATACGAAGTGCGCCCTAAGGATTGTGCAGAGTTTCCCCATCACAATAAAAAGCCTTTTGATCTGTATAATGATACTTTTATACAGAACCTGCACCGCTGCCCCGCTACCTTTACGCTGGTGGAACGGCTGAAGAAAAGGGTGGAAAAGGAATACGAGTGGTAAAATATATTTTAATATAAACTGAATAAGCTCTCGCCTATTGCGGGAGTTTTTTTATGTTTTGGGCTAACAAGCAAATAATTATACAAACTATAAAATTTACCTATATATTATTACCTTCCGTTTCAAAATAGGCATCCTTGTCAGCTCATCTTCATCTACGCAAAGAAAACGAATGCCTCAACTGCGGCACTGCACTCGTTGGCCCTTATTGCCATACATGCTCACAAGCTAATGTGGAACCTAAGGAAAGTGTTTGGCATCTCATTGGTCATTTTATTGAAGACCTTACCCATTTCGATGGTAAATTCTTCAGCTCGCTAAAATACCTGATCATAAAGCCTGGCTATCTGTCTGAGCAATATGTAAAGGGAAAGCGGGTAAGCTACCTGAACCCCATAAGAATGTATCTGTTCATATCTGCCATTGTATTGCTGATCATCAGCAGCGCCTTTTTTACACCTACACGTAGTACCCTGTACATGGAGCATATGAGAGACTCTGTTTTATATAATGATAAAGTAGGGCCTGAAGAGATTCACACCGAAAGTTTTTTAGATAGTGGCGGTAGCTTTTATGCATTGAGCTTCTACCAACCATATATACATAGCGGCGGCAGGGCATATGATTCGCTTCATAAAAATGATAAAAAGCCGCAGCCATGGCTGGACAGATTTATTGGAAGAACATTTGCTTCAGCTGCCTACACTTATGCCCAGGACCCCAATGAGTTTATGAACAATTTTACAGAGCGGCTGGTGCATTCGTTCTCTAAAATATTCTTTATATCACTGCCGCTGTTTGCCTTTATTTTATGGATGGTGTATATACGTCGCAGAAAAACCTTCTACTATGTATCTCATGTTATTTTTGCACTGCATTTCTATTGCATAGCTTTCCTGCTTATATTACTTCTTGCCTTCGTATTGGCGTCGGATAGTCTGCCCCTATGGCTGGCGGTCATTGTATTAATATCCATATTCGTATACCTGTATATAGCTATGCTTCGATTTTACAGGCAGGGCTGGTTTAAAACCTTCATAAAATTTGTTATTGCCTCAACTTTTATGGTGACATTACTTATAGGCCTAACAACAGCTTTCTTTATTCATTCGTTTATCAGCACAGCAGCAGGCTGATAACAAAAAGGCCTTAAAAAGTAACCCCCATAGTGGAAACTATGAGGGTCATTTTTATTATGAAAGGTTAGTAATCTATCTATTAGCTGCAGCCTGTGGTAGTACCGCAGTTAGGGCACATATAGCAGGTACCGTTTCTTAACGTGATGTTGCCACAGTTGCGGCAGGCAGGCGCATCAGCGCTTGTGCCCATCAGTTTCTTTATTTCAGCAGTATTTGGTGCTGTAGCGCCTACTGCTTTGGGTGTTGTTGATGTTACTTTAGGTGCCTGCGATGCGGGGGCAGTTATACGCACCTGCGACAGTTGCTGTGCAGGGCTTTCTTCCATTGCATCTTCATCTTTTGGCAATCTTGCAGGGTCGGGTACATGTACCAGGTCTGTACGGTCAAGATATTCATAAGCCAGGAGGCGGAAAATATAATCCAGTACCGATGTAGCTTGCTTAATATTCGGATGTTCTACTACGCCTGATGGCTCAAAGCGTGTAAAGGTGAATTTATCTACATACTCCTCAAGTGGCACACCATATTGAAGGCCCACTGATATTGCTACAGCGAAGCTGTTGAGCAAGCTACGCATGGTAGCTCCTTCTTTCGCCATATCTATGAATATTTCACCCAGGGTACCATCATTGTATTCACCCGTGCGAAGGAAGAGCGCTTGTCCCCCAACTTTCGCCTTAAAGGTATATCCGCGACGTTTAGCACTTAGTGCCTTGCGCTCTACTATACGGCTCAGCTCACGTTTCAGTTGTGTATCAGGGCTGTCCTGTACACGCTTGTTTACTTCATCCAGCAGTTCCATCACAGTCAGCTTGCTCATGTCCACTATCTGGCTGTCATTTATGTTTACTGCTTCTTCTTTTGTTTCTTCTTTCTTTTTCTTGTCGCTCTTGTTACTCAGCGGCTGGCTCAGTTTAGATCCATCACGATATAAAGCGCAAGCCTTCAGGCCCAGCTGCCAGCTTAGCTGGTAGCAATCTTTTATTTCTTCTACCGAAGCTTCGTTCGGCAGGTTAATAGTCTTAGAAATAGCACCACTAATAAATGGTTGCACTGCAGCCATCATACGTATGTGGCCATGTGCATGTATATAGCGTTCACCTTTCTTACCGCATTTATTTGCGCAGTCAAATACTGCCAGGTGTTCCGGTTTCAGTAGTGGTGCACCTTCTACAGTCATAGTTCCGCATACATAGTCGTTAGCAGCATCCATTTCGTCTTCGCCAAAGCCCAGTTCCTGCAGCAGGTTAAATTCTGCATCATAATACTGCTCCGGTTTGAAGCCCAGGCGCTGCAGGCATTCTTCACCCAGGTTATATACGTTAAATACAAAGCCTATTTCAAAAGCACTTTCTACAGCGGTATCCAGTTTTTTCAGTTCTTCAGCTATAAAGCCTTTTTCGCTCAGGCTCTGGTGATTGATGAAAGGTGCACCGGCAAATGTGCCATGACCTTTAGCATACTTCACTATTGCATCTGCTTCCTCCGGTTTGTAACCCAGGTTCTTCAGTGCTGCAGGTATAGACTGGTTGATGATCTTGAAATATCCACCACCTGAAAGTTTTTTGAATTTCACCAAAGCGAAATCAGGTTCTACACCTGTAGTATCGCAATCCATTACCAGGCCTATAGTACCGGTAGGTGCTATTACTGTAGCCTGTGCATTGCGGTAGCCATATTGTTCGCCCAGCTGCACTGCTTCATCCCAGGCTTTGGTAGCAGCAGTAAGCATATAGTCAGGACAATATTTGGCGTTGATGCCCATTGGCTTTATTTCTATGCCTTCGTATGCATCGGCAGCATCGTAAGCAGCAGCACGGTGGTTGCGCATTACACGCATCATGTGCTTTTTATTTTCTTCGTAGCGAGGGAAAGCACCGAGTGCAGCAGCCATCTCTGCAGATGTCTTGTACGCCACACCATTCATTATAGCGGTGATAGCGCCTGCTATAGCACGAGCTTCTTCACTGTCATAAGGTATGCCGCTCACCATCAGCATAGAGCCGAGGTTTGCAAAGCCAAGACCTAATGTGCGATAGTCATAGCTAAGCTGGGCTACTTCCGGTGAAGGGAATTGGGCCATCAATACAGATATTTCCAGTACCACTGTCCACAGACGTGTCATGTATTCAAAGCCCGGTACATCAAATGAATTATCTGATTCGTTAAAGAAACGACGGAGGTTTAGCGATGCAAGGTTACATGCTGTATTATCCAGGAACATGTATTCTGAGCACGGGTTTGATGCACGTATTGCGCCACCCTCAGGGCATGTATGCCATTCATTGATAGTAGTATCGTATTGGGTACCCGGGTCAGCACAACGCCATGCCGCATAAGATATCTTTTCAAAAAGTTCTCTTGCAGGCAATTTCTTCATCACTTTGCCATCGCTGCGCGCAGTCATTTCCCAATCTTCGTTATTGGCCAGGCGGCGGAAGAATTCGTTAGGTATACGCACAGAGTTATTAGAGTTCTGCCCGGATACGGTTCTGTATGCTTCGCCTTCGTAGTCTGATGCGTAACCTGCAGCTATCAGCGCAGCTACTTTCTTTTCTTCTTCTACTTTCCAGTCTATAAAGTTTACCACTTCAGGGTGGTCAAGATCAAGACACACCATTTTAGCAGCACGGCGTGTAGTGCCACCGCTCTTTATAGCACCTGCAGCACGGTCACCTATTTTCAGGAAGCTCATAAGGCCGCTGGATGTACCACCGCCGCTTAGCTTTTCGCCTTCTGCACGTATGTTAGAGTAGTTAGTACCTACGCCTGAGCCGTATTTGAAGATACGTGCTTCACGTACCCACAGGTCCATGATACCGCCCTCATTCACCAGGTCGTCATCTACACTTAATATAAAGCAGGCATGCGGCTGAGGACGTTCGTATGCATTCTGCGAGCGTTCCAGCTTGCCTGTAATCGGATCTACATAATAGTGGCCTTGTGCTTTACCATTTATGCCATAGCTGTTAAACAAGCCTGTATTGAACCATTGCGGCGAGTTAGGCGCACAGCTCTGTTGCAATATGCTATATATAAGCTCATCATAAAATACCTGCGCATCATTAGCCTTTGCAAAGTAGCCATACTTTTCGCCCCAGCTTCTCCAGCAGTCTGCCAGGCGGTGTGCTACTTGTTTAATAGAAGTCTCACGACCCAGGCTTCGGTCAGCTTGCGGTACACCTGCCTTACGGAAATACTTCTGTGCAAGAATATCGGTAGCTATCTGTGACCAGTGTGCAGGCACCTCCACATTAGTCATTTCAAATACCTTTTCACCGTTCGGGTTGCGAATTACCGATGTGCGGTAATCGTATTCGAACATATCAAATGGGCTAACACCTTCTTTGGTGTAATGACGCTGAAAAGTCAGGCCTTTTTTAGCAGATGATTTAGCAGTTGCACTCATGGGCAATATTTTTAGTTAACAGTTTCGTTTTAGTGGGAAAGCGAAAATATCAAATGCCTGCGCTTTTCAATAATAAAGAAATCAACGGGGTGTGGATAAACTTAAGATCCTTTACAGACGCGAAATTTTGCCATTTTGCTATGGCAGACTATTGCTTTTCCGGAAAAAAATATGTATTCTTTAAAGCAGAAAGGGGGATATTGAAATTTCCTGTCTTCACACTATCTCCATGCACAAAACTGATAACTATTTTTTAATGTTATTTACGCTGCAAATTTACTAAATTTTAATGGTTTTGCCTAAGTAGCGCAGTCATATTATAAGCGCCTTTTATACCCGGATAAGGCCTTCAAAACATTTATTTAATCACCATCTTCTTTATCATTCTTTCGCTATCCGCTATGAAGGTTACAAAGTAAACACCTCTCGCTATTTGGCCTAGGTTTATCTGCGTATTGAATTGACCTGTAACAGCCGCATAGCTACGGCTATATATTTGTTGGCCAGTCATATTGCTGACGCTAATCTGAAGGCTTTTTATAGTACTTGCACTGCTGAAACTAATATTAAACTTGCCATCGCCCGGGTTAGGATACATTTGCAGATTTTGCAGGCTGCTGATGCTGCCAACTCCTGCCGGCCAAGGTTGATTAAACCGTACCGCAAAATCCATTGTTTGTCCGGAAGTATATTCGCCACAGCCATCATCAGAGGCTGCATTAGGATTTATATCATCATTCAGTATCACACGCATGCCGGTAATAACATTGGTAACTGCTGTTGCCGGGATCTTTATTGCTGTTGTAAAATACCAGGTACCTGCGGGCGCAATGATTGCCCAAACACGTTCATCAGGCAGATCATATTTGTAGTTGTTATTATAATCGATAAACATAGAAATCTTTGATCGCGAGCCAGTAGCTGAGCTAAGGATATGAGATAATATAAGCGGGTAAGTGGAGTCTATATCAAGCTCCAGTAGATCACCTATATAACTTGTATATGCATAGTGTGCCGTGGCATTAGACAGGAAACTGCCTTTCTTATTTATAAGCACGCCTCCAAAGCTGAACATACCGATATCGCTGCTGTCATAGTCCGGGCCACCGTTTGATTGACTGATGCAATAGCAGGTATAGCGCGGGTTTAATTTAATAAATACAGATTTAGAAACTGAAGTATCATGGTAAGTATTGCATACCATGCGCAGACGATACCATGTACTATCGTTAATAGTTTGCGTTAATGTATCCTGATTTGCAGTGCCACTTATATCCGTCCATGAGCTGCCGTCGTGTGAGCTTTCCCAATTCCAACTTAGACGGGAGCGTCTGTTATCATGTGTTGTATCGGTGAGCTTTATACTCTGCCCCGCACAAACAGAATAGGCAGAACTTTTAATATCGCCCGCATAGGGCAGACCATCGCAGGGCGGGTAAACTATATTTACGAGGTAATCTCGTATCTCGCCATAGTTCGCGTTCCCCGGGCCGCAGGGGACGAGAGGGTTAACTTCAAAAACACCAACGAGTATGCGCATGCCTGTAAGACCTATCGTTGCGGTGTCAGGTATCCGCATAGTATCTATAGCTGTAGGCGCATACCACAATGCAGCAGCTTTATTGAATACCCGCTCGCCACTCAATGAGTTCCCGAAGATACCGTCATGATTATAGTCTATGTAAACATTTATAGGGTACCCTCCGTAAAATGCCGCATTAGGAGAAACCTGCGTAATTGACATTATGTATGAACTATCAATAGTTAATGTAACAGGAGGAACTGTATCACGAAAATTTGTATATCCATTCAGTGCCATAAGCGCTCCACTCTGCAATTTTATTGCCCAGGAGTTATAAGTAATATTCCCATTACCTTCTATATTATTCATAACTGTATCGTTCATGGCTGTACGAATTAATACATCGCCTAATGCACCATCTATATTCTGAAATGTAACCGCGGTAACCGGGTTACAATAGCATTGATAAAAAGGCTTTAAAATAAACGCTGCTACATTGGTAGTATCCGTTAAGCCCGACTTTGTACAAACGGCGATAGCACGCAGATAGGTATTAACCGTAAAACCTGTTTTTATTTCTATGGAGGAATCTGACTTAATGTTGCTCCATGTTTTACCGTCTGTAGACCGCTGCCATTGATAGTATAAGCCTTTGGCAATACTGCTACCCGAAATTTTCAAACTAACAGAATCATTACGGCAAAGCGTATCACCTGTTAATACCCCTGCCGCGGGCTTTCCTGTGCAGGACCTTAATATGTTTACATTGTCCAGGCCGATTCCGGAATTAACACTGTAATTAGGATCTCCATAAATACCCTGGAAACGTATAATTGTTTTCGCAGACTTGCTTGGCAAATCAAGCTTTACAAGCTTCCAGCTATTATTACCGTTGTAATCTTTTCTAAGCAACGAAAATGTATTTCCACCATCTGTAGATAGCCAGCATGCCATTGTATCAGAAACAAAGCCACGTTGCATTGAGTCAACGTTTATGTAATAATCGAGCTCCTTATCAGCAGTGTCACTACTGCAATCAACGAACAAATACAGGTTGCCTGGCCGCCTGGTTCCCCAATGGTCATAAGTATAGAAATGCGCAGAGAAATTGCTATCGTAGGCCAGTGGCGTGTATACATAAGGTGTTGTGGTATTCGGGTAATCCCATCCGGCACTTGCTCCTTCATCATCACGGCGCCAACTGTTCGTTCCCGTTGCCGGATAGTTGGCCCAGTTTGAAATGCTCGAACCCGCATAGCTAAGCGGCGCATCATCAGTAGCACATCTATTGCCCCAGCTCTCAAAGCTGTAATGATATTCTACACCTGGTGTAGCAAGGTTAAGCGAAGCAGGCGGTACCGGCTTTACCGCAAGCGTTGTAACTGCACCAAACAAGGTAATAGCCGGAGAGGCATACGGACATGTTACTGCAACACGATACTGAACCGTATCGAAAAGAGCAGGGGTATTATAACGGATATCAGTCGCTCCTGTAATATTATTGAATGCTTTAAATGGTGTTGTCGATTTTTGCCACTGGTATTCAATTCCACCCTCCGGGGGAATACCACCTACCGTTAACAGCTGATCCCCACCAGAACAGATACTTATGTTACCTGAAGGAGAGACGAAACCACCGGAGGCCAGGCCGGTACACGGATTAGCAATGTACACGCTATCCAGCCCTATATCAGAAAGATCTACTGTCTCGCCTACTCCTATTGGATTTCCTCCATTTCGCTTAGCCAAAAATCGTATAACTGTGGTTGCGGTAGTAGACGGTATTTGAACCTGTATTTTCTTCCATTCCTGCGTTGTATCTGCGCCCCACAATTCAGTAAAAGTCAGCCCGCCATCAGTTGACATCAATACAGAAAGGGAATCGTTATTATACCCAATATATGGAGTATTATAGCTAGGTTGGTTTTTAAAATAGAACTGCAATAATTTATTACCCACTCCGCTGCAGTTCACATATAAATTCAACGAACCTTTCCATGGAGTAGCTGAAGAAAATAGCTCCCCCGAACTATGAAAGCGAGCACAATGTGTCCCGCTGATATAATTGTTTCCGCCCAGTGAATTAACAGGATAATATTCGCAGGCACTTGTAGCCCAGCCACCCCATGTACAACCTTGATCATCGCGCCGCCATGATCCATTTCCGGAATGTGGTATCGCGAGCCAGTTTAAACCCGGTTTGTCAAAACTGCCGCAGTCGTCTTGCCAGTTTTCAAAATCCTGAAAATAAGGCAAAGCGGCATATGGTGGTATGGAGGTCGTTATGGTATCAGGCATACTATAGCCAACCCCTCCACTGCCCACACAGGAGTCTTTCAGTCTATAATAAACAACACCGGCAGCTATTGTACTATCACGATAAGTAGTATCAGTTGCTCCGGTTATATTCGTCCATGGGCCGGAAGCCGTCGTAGCCTTTTGCCACTGAAAGTCTTGCCCTACATAATTAGAATTGCTGCTGCCTGTTAACGTAAAAATGCCAGCTATGCAGCTATGCATATTTGTTGCAACAGGCAAAAGAGAAACAGAAGGTGTACCCGAACATGCGGGAATATGATCGACTGAAATATCGTCAATAAACAGGTCATCTTCATATGCAGATACCGCATCAAAAATTATGTACGTATGACTACTTGTGCTAAACGAGTCCGGAATGTCAACGGTATACTTATACCAGCCCGCTACAGTTTCCACCGGTACATTCTTTATGCCATTGATTAACATTCCCAGTTTAGCCGCACCCAAAAGTGATGCACTTTTACCTATCCAGAGATTTAATGTATCTGACTCGTAACCGCCAAATCCCGATACGGCATCTGCACTTTTATAAAACCAAAATGTTATTTTGTCGGTACCGCCAACATACGAGGTTAAGTCAATAGATGGCGTTATCAATATGGCTTCAGACCCGGCATACGTTGTCCAACTATTATAAGAAGCCATTCCACGGCCGCTATGTGTGGTAATTGATGGATGCATAATTCCGTAGCTAACCTGTCGGTACCATACAGAATCTGAAGAGGATGCTAAATATCCTTTTACAAACACATCACTCCAGCCCGTCGGCGGGAAGGCAGTACTGTCAAAGCTTTGATAAAGATAGTTTTGAGCATCCACCCTACTTATGCCGCAACACAAGAAGACAAATGCAAAGGCTGAAATAACAAAGGCTTTCATTCGGCATAAAATTGAACTGCTGCTATTCCAATATAGACCACCACTTAACATTTATGGTTTGGTCAAAAAAATAATGCGACTCATTTAACTATCCCTTACACTATTAAGTGTCACTTATTTAATCACCATCTTCTTTATCATTTTTTCTCCATCTGCTATGAAGGTTACAAAGTAAACACCTCTCACTATTTGGCCAAGGTTTATCTGCGTATTGAATGGACCTGTAACGGCCGCATAGCTATGGCTATATACTTGTTGGCCAGTCATATTGCTGACGCTAATCTGAAGGCTTTTTATAGTACTTGCACTGCTGAAACTAATATTAAACTTGCCATCGCCCGGGTTAGGATACATTTGCAGATTTTGCAGGCTGCTGATGCTGCCAACTCCTGCCGGCCACAGACGATTGAACCTTACTGCAAAGTCTATTGTTTCACCAGATGTATATGTACCGCAACCGTCATCTGACGCAGCATTTGGCCCTGTATCATCGTTTAACACCATGCGCATACCCGTAATAACATTAGCAATTGCGGTATCCGGTATTGTAATACTTGTATACAGTTGTGAAACACCTAATGAATCATATGCCGACCATACTCTTTCCTGCGGAATGTCGTACTTAAAATTATTATTGTAATCTATAAACAGGGTAACTTTTGAGGCGGCACCTGTAGCCGTTTTAAGTACATGGGCAAATGTCAATAAATAAGTCGAATCAATATCCATATCTGCAATCCCATATGTCAGATCCTCATAAGACTGCACCGCTGCCGGATTGGATAAATAACCACCTTTTTCATTTAACACTATACCGGCAAGCTTGAATATACCAATATCGCTGCTATCAAGTTGTACGCCTCCGGTTGCTGCGCTATTGCAATAACAACTATATGGTGGCCTTATACTGATGTGCACAGCGGCAGATACGGATGTATCGTGGTGTGTACTGCAAACCATACGCAAGCGGTACCATGTATCATGATTAACAACCTGCGTCAGTGTATCCCGATCGGTGGTATTGTTTATATCGGTCCACTTGCTGCCATCGGGCGAAACTTCCCAATTCCAGCTTAAGGAAGAGTGTTTGTTCTCATGCGTTGTATCTGTCAACATAATACTTTGTCCCGCACAAATTGAATGAGCCGTGCTGGTAATACTGCCAGCATAAGCAAGCCCATCGCAAGGGCCATAATCAATATAAACGAGGTAATCCCTTATCTCGCCATAGTTAGTCGTAGCGCCACTGCCGCAGGGATTTAATGGTGAACCATAATTGCTGCCCAGCAATATTCTCATGCCTGTAAGGCCTCTTTTAGCAGAAGCAGGAATATGAACCGTGTCTGCCGCAACAAGTGTTGCCCATGATCCACTTGTATTAAAAACCAATTCAGCAGTGTCGAAGCTACCGTTATGATTATAATCTATATATACATTTATCGGCCAGCCCGATGTTCCATAATTCGATGGAAAAACTTCTTTAATAGAAAACAGGTAACTGCTATCAAGAAAAAGTATGACTGGTGGAAACGTGTCCGTAAATTTAGTATAGCCCATTAAGCTTGCTTTAGAACCGTAAGCAGACAGGGCTATTGCCCAAAGATTATAATTTATCGTGCTGGTATCTGTAATATGGTTCAGTGTTGTGTCCAATCCCGAAAGAGTATTAATTGAAAAGCTGCCAATGGCCTCATCAATACTATTTGCGGTTACCCCCGACACGGGATTACAATAGCATTTGTAAAAAGTTGTTGTAATCAATGCTGCGTTGCTTGTATCTGAAAGGCCACTACCCTTACATGTCACTATAGCACGTAAATAAGAATTTGATGTAAAATTAAACGTATCTACTTCCGACGTATCACCTGCAATATTAATCCATGTAAGGCTATCCACTGATTGCTGCCATTGATATGCAAGATCCTCCGCTAACGAAGATCCAATTAGCGAACTTGTAAATTTTTTACCGGCGCAAATAGTATCAGCAGCCAACCTACCAGCAACCGGTTTGGATGTGCATGAGGGAATTACTTTAATATTATCGATCCCAATATCGCTCTCGTCATAGGTGTAGCCAAAACCTGTGGGGTTGCCACCATTCCTTTTACCCAAAAAGCGTATTATTGTTGAAGCAGATGTAACGGGTAGATTAATGCTTATTTTCTTCCAGTTTATTGCAGTATCCGCACCCCATATTTGATTAAATGTGCCGCCGCCGTCTGTGGATAACAATACTTTCAGCGAATCATTGTTTTGCAACAGATAATAATAGCCTGGTGAGGGATTGTTTATATACGAAAAAGATAAAAACTTTTTTGTGCTGCCGCTCCCATCTATGTACAAATCAAGTGAGCCTTGCCATGGTGCCGCAGTATCAGACAGCGAGCCTGAACTATGAAATCTCGCACAATACAAACCATTATCCGATGCTGCCCCTCCCCAATTATTGATGGTGTAGTAGCAGCTATTTGTCCAGCCACCATAGGAACATCCCTGATCGTTACGCCGCCATGATCCGTTGCCCGAACTTGGCGTATTTATCCAGTTAGCACCTGGCACATCAAATACATTGCAATAGTTTTGCCAACTTTCAAAATCCTGCGTATAAGGCAAAGACGCATAATGAGGCGGGCCTGCATTTATCGTATCAACTAAACTGTAGGTTATCTTACCACTGACTGTACATGAATCTTTCAATCTGAAAAATTCTGCTCCGGACGTACTTGTCGATGTATAGATTAGGGTTGTTCCGCCTGCTATACTTGTCCACGGGCCTGTAGCTGCGGCAGCAGATTGCCATTGAAATCTCTGATCTTCTGGCATGTATTCATTGCTTGCAGAAAGGGTAAAAGATTCTCCTATACAGTAATTTACGTCTTCACTGGATGGAGATAGCGATACTGATGGAGTGCCGCAAGGTGCTATATGATCAACAGACACATCATCTAAAAAAAGATCAACATCATATTGCGAAATGGCTTCAAAAACTATATACACATGCGCCGAAGCGCTGAAAGAATCAGGTATTTCCAATGTATAGTGATGCCAGCCTTCAGAGCTTGCCACAGGCGGCTCAAAAATGCCATTTGAATAAATACCCAGCCGTTGTGGCCTGGATAGGGCTGCACTGGTATCTGCATACACAGCAATTTCATCAGCTTCGTCCCCCGAATATCCGTATGTATTACTCTTATAAAACCAAAATGATACCAGGTTTAAGCCCGTCGTATATGATTTAAAATTCAAGGCAGGTGTAACAAGCAGGGCACGCCCATTGGTATCCATGTAAAAACTATTATACGAAGCCATCCCTGCGCCCGAATGAGGCGTAATTGATGGAGTAGCTGAACTACCGGCCGTTTGCCGGTACCAAACTGTATCTCCGCCCACGGTACTGGTGCCGCTTAGATAAATATTTTGCCAACTGCTTGGCGGGAAGACAGGGCTGTCAAAACTTTGATGGAAATAATTTTGTGCAAATACCTCATGCACACAACATAAAATTAAAATAACAGAAGTGGTAAAGGTTTTCATATGGCATATTGTTGGTAATAATTTTCACCATTAAGATAGGCAATAAGTTTAGTATATAATGTTAACACAAAAAAAGGGGCAGTTTATAAACTGCCCCTTTCGGTATTTTCATCAATTAAGATTTATTTATTTGATCACCATCTTCCTGATCATCCTTTCACCATCTGCCATAAAGGTTACAAAGTATACCCCTTTAGCCATGCCTCCAAGGTCTATCTCTGTGTTGAACTGACCTTTCGTGCCCGTGTAGCTGCGGCTATACACCTGCTGGCCTGTCATGT